>ERZ869921.40-NODE-40-length-71394-cov-17.912432_pt1 | contig 71394 bp, 102 predicted proteins | sample MGYA00579310_ERZ869921 | MGnify/ENA primary metagenome ERZ869921 (study PRJEB32216, sample SAMN09231816) | wastewater metagenome | place: USA: Maryland | collected 2016-06-21 | study: EMG produced TPA metagenomics assembly of the PRJNA472060 data set (Reclaimed...
CTTCGCGGTAGCTGACCGCGCCGCGGCACACGTCGAGATCGGCCAGCATGCCGCGGTCGTTGATGCGTTCCGACGTCCAGTATTCAGCCCATTCGGTACCGTCCAAGGGCCGCGTGCAATTCCACACGTCGCGCAGCAGCGCGGTGTCCTGCACCGAGTAGGTGAGGTAGAGGTCCCACGCCTCGATGGCCGCCGCGATCGCCTTCTCGCGCGTCAGGCCCTTCGCCATCAGGTTCTCGATGTCGGCCTTCGAGCCGGGCAGTGGATCCTGCCGGCGCGCGAAGCGCTGCATGATGGCCTTGCCACCGACAGTCTTGTGGCCAATGCCGAGAGCGCGCCCCGCCCATTCGAGTTGACCGGGCAGGTTGCTGGCCTGGCCCTGACTCATGGCATCGAGCGTCTGCTCGATCTCGATGCGCGGCCAGCCGTGGTCAGGTGTAACGACCTGCTGCCATACACCGCGGTCGAACGCCTCGTTCCAGCCGACGATGTAGGTGTCGGGCTGCGCCAGCGCTTCAACGACTTCCGGCGGGCAGGCGCCGACGGCGTCGACCCTAGTCCGGATGAACGCCCACACCTCGGGCTCAAGTTCGGCGCTGAGATCGGGGCACCAGAGTTTGAGCGGACTGGCGTCAATTGCCCACGACCACAGCAGCGCGCGCGTGCTCGGGTCGAGGTTGTACTTGAGGCCACCGACGATGGTGAGGTCGGCGTCGGACTGCGTCTCGAAGTCCTGGTGGATGAAGCGTGCCATCAGCCGACCAGCTTTCCGAAGTTGAAGCGCGGCTTATGCACCGGCTTCGACGGTGTGGGTATCGAGGTAGCTTTTGATCCACGCGACGGCCGCTTCGGCATTGATTGCATTGCCGTAACCCCGCAGTCGTCCCACTCGGGCGGGAGCCCCATGAGCCAGCGGCTGTGACTCGGGCTCAACTGGCCTCCAGAAACCGTCCCGGCTGTAGAGCCAATCCGCAGTTCCCCACTCGCCGTTAACCGGGCCGGGCCGTAGGGCCACTTCGCGTAGCCCATGTTCTCCTTGCGCTCCGGGCCCATCCGGAACGTCCCATCCGCGCTTGGCTGGAACTCCAACATTGTGGCGACATGACTCAAGCTCACTGCCACCTTCCGACCGTCGGGAGTCTTGCCCGTCGCGCTCAGCCCCTCGAAGCTTTGCGAGCCCATCGCGTTGCCCACGGTCGGCGTCGGCCAAGTGGCCAGTTCCACCGTCCTGCGGCTGCTGTCGTTGTTCCCCGCCTCGTTGTTGCCGTTCTGCGCCGGGGTGCCCGCCATCGGCGAGGGCCACCCCGCCAGCCACACCACCCGCCCCAGCAGAGCGTTCAGCGGCACTTTCACGTCCGGGTTGCCGCCGTCCTTCCAGTCCCTCGTCGTCGTCGTCGGCCAGCCGGTCAGAAACACCGTGTCCTCCAACCGGCTCTTGCCGTCGAAGGCTCGATCCGGGTTCCCCGTTGAATGCCCTGTCTCTGTCGACCGTGGCGTCGGCCACCCAATAAAGTCTCTGGCGGATGTGCGGAGCACCGACGCCCGCAGAGCAGGTATCGAGCGCCCCAACGGCGTAGCCCGCCGCTTCCAGGTCAGACGATACAAGGTCGAACCACATGAGACCGTCCTTGCTCGATACCTGCTCTCCAAACACGACAGCAGGGCGGCACTCGCTGATGATATGGAAGCCGGCGGGCCACAAGTGCCGCTCGTCAGCAAACCCTGCTCCCTTGCCTGCCGCGCTGAAAGGCTGGCACGGGAAGCTGGCGGTCCAGACTGGCCTTGTGTCTTCCCATCCTGATTTTCTGAGAGCATATGACCATACCCCTATTCCTGCGCACAGATGCACTTGATCGAACCCGGCAAGATCGCTCGGGCTCACGTCCCAAAGGTCCCGCTCATCCACTTCGCCGGGTGCGATGTGCCCCTGCTTGATGAGTTCGCGCAGCCAGGCCGCGGCCTTGGGGTCGAACTCGTTGTAGTAAGCGCCCACTGGTCGGTTCCCTCAAAAGAAAACGGCGCGCAGCCGCGAAGGCCGCGCGCCGCAAAGCCTAGTCGGCGTCGGCCGGCGAAGGCGTCCCGGTGGCGACGGAGTAGACGTGCACGAGCGCGTCCTGTTCCTGCCGCTTGGCAGTGTCCATTGCCCGGCGACGGATCAGGATGCGCATGATCTTGGGGTCAAGCCCGAATGCCTTGGCCTCGGCAAAGATTTCCTTGCGATCCTCCTGCAACGCGGACAATTCCTCGTTCACCTTCTCGATCCGGGCGATCATCTGACGCAGCTGGGCGTGGGCTACGGGAGCGGCATTACCGCCCCCGTCCACGTCGGGCTGGGTTTCAGCCTTGGCCATCAGCGACGGACCCGCCGGCGGGGCGTCGGGTTCTCGGCTGCGGCCGCGGCGTATTCAGCCTCGAGCGCGGCGTCTTCTTCCTCGCTGCCCTCTTCCGGGGGTGTCGGCGCGGCCGCGGCGCGGGCGCGCGACGGCTTGGCTTCGGCCTTCGGGGTATCGGGCGCCGAGTTGTCCTCGAGCGTACGCCACTCGACGATCTCGAAGATCGGGTTGTGGATCTTGCCGTATTTCTTGTGCTTATAAGAGTCCGACTTCATGCGAACGATCGGAACGATCGCATCGCCCTTGGCGGCCTGCATCTGGATGGCGTCGACCAGCGTCTTGAACAGCTTCTGGCTGCCCACGGACGATTGCTTGTACTGGCACATGACGGGATCGACCCCGTCGCCACCGGCGTCTTCGCCCTTGACGCAGACCATGACCACTGACTGCTGGTACTGCCAGCCATTCTGGCCGGTCGGCTGGCCGTCGGGGCTGTCCTTGACGCGCAGCGAATTCACGGCGGGCAGTTCGCGGGTGATGGGGACCATCACTTCACCTTCCACCTGCTGGTTCTTGTCCCAGCTGATATAGCCGTATTCGAGGCTCAGGGGATTGATAGCCCAGAGGCTATCCTCCTCGACCTCGGTTTCTTCCTGACCGTAGACCCAGTCCCCCGTGCCCTTGTCGAGCTTGAGGAACTGAAACTGGCCGCCGACACGAGGCGCAGCCGTCGAGAGATTGTTGAGACCGCGAACCATGTCTTCGCGGGAGACGAGGCCAGTGCCCTGGCCAAAGAGTGCAACTTCACCCAATTCCGTTTTCCTTTTGGTTGTCAGCCCGAGCGGGATGCAAGGGCTGGGCAGTCACCTTCCGGCGAGCCTGTCGCCAAGAAGTTTGAGAGCGCCCGGAGCGATGGCCACGGCTGGCCGTGGATCGCTTTGGGGCGCGAGAGTTGTGCCGGACGAGACCTTCTCGACCAGCGCGTCGGGGAGTACAGCCGGAAGGCTGTTTCGTTTCAAGGCTGCTTCTGCCTGCGCCGGGCTGATAATCTTCTTGACGTGGCGATCCGGGGCGGGGAGGCCGATCTTGGCGAAGAACTTGAGTGCCTTCTCGTCGTCCTTCCAGTGCCGGGTGGCGCGCTTGGGCACCAGCTTCCAGCCCCTGATCGTCATGCCCTGCTCCATCTGGTCGTGTGCCAGGCCCTTGATGAAGTTGCCCAGTTCGATCAGCAGGTCGGCCTGCGGCAGCCACTCTTCGAGGTGCTCCTGCATGGCGTCGCGCCCAATCCGCTGCGCGTCGCGCGCCAGATTCTGGTACAGCGGACAGCCGGACTTGGCCGAACAGAACTTGCAGTAGGGCCCCATCTTGAGCGGGGCGTCAGGCTGCAGGGCTGTCTCGACGGCGTGCCGGAGCTCGACACCGAAGGCTTCAAGCTGGGCGGGTGTGGTCATCCAGCGCGTGAACTGCTCGCCATCGTTGACGCGAGGCTGGGCGATAAAGACCTCAACCGGCTTGTCGGGCTTGAAGAACCCCGCTGTCGCCGGCGTGTGCATGGCCGCCAGCGCGTAATATTTCAGCTGCGGGTTGTCCTCGGCGTCGACGGCGACCCCGCGGCCGAACTTAAAATCGTAGACGATCGTCCGGTCCTTGGCGGCGCCGACCAGGTCAGTCGTGCCGAAGGCGTTCTCGATGCCCGGGAAGACCACGCGCTGTTCGGAGAAGAAATCGATACCGCCGAGCGACCTGTCGAGCTCGTCCCAGTGCTCGAGCACCGGGGCGACAGCTTCGTCGAACATCTCCTCATCGATCTTGTAGCCGTTGAAGGTGAGGCCGATCACGTCGCGGTCGTCCTTGGTCAGGCCGGACATGATCATGTCCATGGCCATATGCAACGCACTACCCTCTGCTGCAAATTCTGATTCTACATTCGGGTACTTTGCGCACAGTTGGACACTGCCGGGGCACTGTAGAACCCGCCCCGCTGAAGAGCCCCCGACTACTGTAGAATGTGCTCGTGCAGTGTGGTCGGGTACGAGTAGCGCCTTGCTCATTCGAACCTCGCAAATTCGCCAAAATAATTTACCGCCGCTTTACAGTACGCCAGATGCGCTTCCTCTTCGGTCCCAAAAAGCCCGAGATGGGTGTTTACTTTTCTGCCATTTTCAGTGGAACCTATCTGGGCAGCCCATGCGTTGGCTGCGATGCTCCAAGTCGCGCCTTTTAATCCGTCCCGCCGGACTTTGCCGTTTTGCATGTTTTCTTTATTTGTCGCCAAGCGCAGGTTGATCAACCTGTTATCCGTCCGCACGCCGTTCTTGTGGTCTACCAGTCGTGTCGGCCAGTACCCGTACACATACGCCCATATGGCGCGGCTTAAATAATACGGCGCGGTTCCGATCTTGAATTTCAAGTATCCTTGATCGTTAAGCCAGCCTACTTTGGCGCCTACCTCCGTCCGATGACCGATTGCGATACGCCAACGGACTACGCCTGTTAGCTCATCGTATGTTACGCGCTCGCGTAGCTCTTCTACGGATACTACTTCTCGTTTCCGATTTAGCAGTTGCCGTTCTATCGTCATACCACCTTGGCTCCCTGCCGCTCGACACGCGAAACGTCGGCGTTCAAAAGATTGACGATGCGCAACGCCACGTCGACGTCCGGGGCGAAGGCGATCCATGCCCCGTCGGTTGTACCCCGGCGCATGTCGAAGATCTTGTAACCGTCGAGGCTCTCATCCGCGATGCGCTCGTCCTCACCGTCCTGAACCGTCACCGAAATGTCGATCGCGCCGGGCTCCATCAGATAACGCATCATTCCTCCACCTCCTCGGGGTCGTAGCTCTCATAGGTCGCCTCGAAGTCCTCGGGCGACAACACTTCGCAGCGCCCGCCGATCTGGTGCTGCACGATCCAGTCGCCGGGATAGGCCGCGCGGGTACGGCCCGGCATTCCGACCCAGAAACTGCCATAGGTGTACTGCAGCTGGCCGGCGGCGCGCGCCGCCTCGATCCACGGCAGGCCCGAATCGGTGATCGGGATCGCGCCTTCCTTGGTCAGGCGCACGGCGCGGATGGGATCGGGTCGTCTGCGGTAAAAGCTCATTTGGTTCCTTCCAGAATTTCGGGGTGCCTCTCGGCGTAGTCGGCCAGCAGGGCGCTGATGATGCGCGCCCTGCTGGTCCTGTGTTGCACGCGGAGCTTGTCGAGGACGAGCACATCATCGGCGCCCAGGAACACATGGACGTCGATCATGTCGCCGCGGGGGTTGATGCGGCGGGCCAGCGGGTCTTCGTCAGACACTGGAGCCTCGCTTGATTTCGGCGAGGATGGCGTCGAGCACCTCGCGCCCCCGACCGTAAGGGGTGTAGATGACGGCGTTCAGCCCAGCCAAACGGACTTCGTCATCCTCGGCATGAACGGGCCATTTGATACCCGCAGGCGCGCGGTTTTCGCCGCCATAATAGTTGCCGCCGTAGTATTCGCTGTCTTTATCGGACGCCTCGCGCAGGTGCCATACCGGACGTTCGCCGCTACGGGCTTTTCCAACGTAGTAGGCCGCTTCCATGTGGTACCCGGAAGCCGGAAGCCCGAATTCGCTCCCGCCTGAAGACCACGAAGTCACGTAGGTATGCGCGCCAGTCCGCAAAATCGGTACGTCTGGAGCATGTGAGAGGTACGCACGAATTTCTTCCTCGCGCGCCGCCGGCTTTCCGTCCTGCAGCGTCACCGACGTGACTTTCTGCAGGTTCACATTGACCTCGGTCTTGACCGGCGCAATCGTGCGCCGATCCGGGTCGATGATGCTGGGATCGCGGGAACCGAGACGGCTCATCGCCAGCGTCAGAAAGTCCCCGTGCCGGACACACGAAAAGGAGTAGGATTCGGTGTCTGCGCGGTGTTCTTCGATGGCGGCGTCGGCGTATTCCTTCCGCCGTGGTTCGAACTCCCGGGTGGCTTTGACCGTCGCTTCCACCATCTGCCGCGTCAGCTCTTCCTGGTATTCCTTGGTTCCGCGCTTGAACTTCTCCTGCGGCTTGGCCACGGGCGGCGCCACGACAAAACGGGCTTTCTCTTCCTCGGCGAACAGCTTTTCCCACCAACCCATCGTCCGGTTCCTTTCAAGAAGCAGTTTCGACTTGACGCCCTAGCAGCTTTTGGATAAGGATGCAACCATAAAGTTGGAAGGAAAATCAGATGCGCCATCTCGGCAATATCACTGTCACCCAAGAGAACGTCCACAATTTCCCCGCCGCCGACGAGATTTTCGGTCACGTCGTCATCGGCCCGGGCGTGAAGTTGGTCGCCCCAAGACTGACTCTCGTGCGCGGCTGGCTGACCCTTATGCCTGGCGCCTCGCTGGACGCGCAACAGCTCGGACAGGTCAACGGCTGGCTCGCTCTCAAGGAAGACGCCATCCTCGGCAGTCAGTACCTCCGTCTCGTCACCAATGACATGGTGCTGTCTCCGGGCGCCGTCGCTGGCGCACCGATCGAGCGCGTCGGAACCTTAGCCCTGCAGCGGGGGGCTTCTGCCGTGCTGCCCGACCTGGCACGCGTCAACGAGAACCTGTCGCTGGGCGCTGACGCCAGCCTCGAAGCGCCCAAGCTCGAATTCGTCGGTCGGTCGATCACCCTGCGTGAGAACGCGCACCTGACGGTCGAGACCCTGAACCACATCGGCGGTTTCTACGACGCCGACGAGACGGCTAAATTGATGGCGCCGAGGTTCGGTGCGTGACGCGCCGCGAACTCGAACAAGCCCTCGAAACCCGGTGCGTTGAGCGCATCGAGGCGCTGGGCGGGATGGCCCTGAAGCTCGTCATCCCGGGCGTACGGGGATTTCCTGACCGTAGCTGCATGCTCCCGGGCGCCCGCATTTTCTTCATCGAATTCAAGCGCCTGCGCACGGGGCGCGTCAGTGCGCAGCAGCATACGTTCCGTGTGCTTCTGCACCAGATGGGCTTCGGTTACTACACAATTGATACCGACGAGCAGTTCTACGAAGCTTTGGAACGGGAGATGGGGCGATGAAACTAACCGCAGAAGACCTGGTTCTTCTTCAAAAGCTGGTCGTGTTAAATGGCTGGTACGTATGTTCTGCCAATCTCGTGACCGCCGGCCGTTTGGTGAGCGCAGGACTAGCTCAATGCTGGGACGACTACGAAGGACCTCAACTTGCGCCAACTGACAAGGGTATCGCGGCGGCGTTGCGTCGTAATATAGCCCGTCGCAGTACTGCCGAAGAACTGAAAGAACCTTACAGCCGAGCATACAAAGTTGCAGGTGGGAAATGGCTCGATGACCGAACGTGAGAAACGCGTCACGATCTTCTGCCTCACCTCCGAGATCGAAGCTTTCGATCGGGAGCTGCGCCGGCGCGGGCCGAAGCGCGATCACTGGGGCGACCCGCAATTCGACGTGGCGGCGGAACACCTGCGGCTGCTCCAGAGCGCCCGCGCGTTAATCACGAGGATCAAAGTCGATGGTTAGCTGGGCACGAACAGGCGTCAGAGTCGTCTGCATTAACGACGAGCCGGACAATGGGATACCTCTGCCGATCCAGAAAGGCGAGCGATACACCGTCTCTGGCGTACGCACAAACACATGGATCGGTGGCAACCATACGACCATCTTGTTGCAAGAGGTGGAAGAGCCTAACGAATTTTGGGCGGGCCGGTTCCTGCCCGCCAGAGAGCGCGCGTAATGCCATTTGAAAACTTCGATTCGCCCAAAATGCGCTCCAAAATTGCGCACAATTTTTTGAGTTTCGGGGTGCGGGCGTGACCGGCCGTCTCCGTCCTTATACCGACATCGACGAATTGCAGCACAAGGCAATCGATGCCCTGTACAACAATGACGAGCAACTCGCGCTGCTCGAGACCGGCTTCGGCAAGACCCTCGTCGCCCTGACCGCCGGCGAGGAACTGCGCGCAGCGGGTGTCGTCAAGCGTCCGCTGGTCTTTGCCCCGCTGCGCGTTGCGACCAATACCTGGCCCAATGAGCGCTTCGAATGGGAGCACCTCCAGCACGTTCCGATGGTCGAATGGGGCGGGCCGCCCGAGGATTGGGCGCCCAGCCTGTGGAAGGAATCAAGGACGCTCTACGGCCAGCGCACCATGTTGGAAGCAAAACTACCGACCTTGCCGGATCGTGTGCGCAAGAAGCTTCTGACCGCGGCTCAGAAGCTCGACCCGAAGATAGAACTCAAGGACCTCAACCCCAATGAAGTGAAAGACGCGATACTCGTTGCGTCTGAGGAAGCACAAGCCCGGATAAAGGACATCAAGGCGGACGAACGTGCAATCAACCGCCAAATCAAAGTGACCGAGCCGCCCGAAGCGTGGCACGTCCTGTCGCTGGAAAATACCGAATGGTTTTGCGACCTCTACGAGCCGGGCGAATCGCCGTTCGACCTGTGGGTCATAGACGAGACCGGCAAGCTGGCGCGCAATCCCAAGAGCCCGCGCTACAAGGCGCTCAAGAAGCACATGCCCAAGGCAAAGATCCGCTGGGGTCTGAACGCCACCCCGGCACCCGAGGGGGCCGAGGATTTGTTCGGCCAGGTGCAGGTCGTCTGCGGCAAACGCCTGTGGGGGGCCAGCTTTTATGCCTGGCGCCAGAAATATTTCACCCCCGCCGACTACATGGGCTATTCGTGGCGCCTGCAACTCGGCGCCTTCGACCTGCTGATGAAAGACCTGAACTCGGTGGCGTTCCGCGCACCGGCGACGGCCTACGGCAAGACCTACACGCCGCGGGAGATCACCGTTGAGCTGCCGCCTAAAGCTCGCGCTGCTTATGACGACATGGAAAAGCAGATGGCGATTGAGCTTGAAACGCTCAAGGCCGACAGCGCCAGCGAGATGATCGTCGCCATGAGCGAAGCCGCTGCGTCACAGAAGCTGCGACAAATCTGTCAGGGGTACCTCTACTCCGAAGACGAGAAAGGTCGTCGCGTCGTTCACCATCTGCACGACGAGAAGACCAATGCGCTGGCCGAGTTGCTCGATTCGCTCGGGCGCGAGCCGCTATTGATTGGCTTCCAGTTCGACGAGGATATGGAGAACATTCGGAAGGTGTTCAAAAACATACCGACTATCGGGAAGACCGTATCGTCAGCACAAGCAAACGAAACTATCGCGCGCTGGAACAAGCGCGAGTTGTCGGCACTAGCCGCCCAGACGAGCTCGATTTCCCACGGCTTGAACCTGCAATACGGCGGGCACCACGTCTGCCACTACGCACTACCGTGGGGGCTGGACCCGTACAAGCAGTTCAACGAGCGCGTCGATCGGCGTGGCCAGACGCATCTCGTTTACGGGCACCATATCGTCGCGGCCAACTCGAAAGACCAGGACGTGTCTCAGGGTCTGATGGACAAGGACGCCGATCAGAACAAGCTGATCGCCGCGATCCGGAAACTTTAACATGGACCCAATGCACCACGATAAAATTCGCTCACGTATGGCACGTATCGACAGCATGCCTAAAGAAATCCGCGAACTAATCCATGAGTATGGCCTGACTGTAGTTCAGGCATTTTTAGACCTTGGGGTTACGCGGCCTACTTCAATCAGGCATTTAATCCGGCAAGTCCAGACAGGCTCCAACGACCCTGGAACTGCAATCGGCGGTACCGGAATGATCGGAGGACGCGCGATGTGCGTCATGCCGAGAGAACCAACCCCAGCCATGATTGAAGCCAGTATGGCAACGGTTTCTAATCATGACGTGGATGTCGATAAATACGAAAAGCACCGACTGCGTTTGCGCGCTGCGCTAAAAGCCGGGATGATCCGCGTAATTTAGACGGGCCCGCCCAGTTTATCTGGACGGGCCCTCGTTGCATGTTGGGGTAGCTGTTAGGCAGGGGGCATCACCTGCCTTTCTTCTTGGCCTTGTCAGCCGCGACGAATTCCTTAGCAACCTTGACCGGAATGCCCGCCTTCCTGGCGAACTTCGGGTTGTGCGCGGCCGCCTCCATGAAGCGGTGCTGGGCCTTACTTTTGCTGGGCATCTCGACCTCGCAGAATGAAGCAGGCGATATGCCTGCCCGTACCTTTTCCGGCTGATCCATCTTCCGTGGCCAGCCAACGGACGTCACCAAGATTGCGCACTTCGGCATGCTCGCCAAGGATTTCCTTGAGCAGCATCAGCACCCATTTGTCGATTGGGTAGACCAAAACCACCGTCTTGCCCTTGCGCGATTCCTCGACGGCCTTGCGCACCCACGCAGTCGGGCCCTTCTTCCTGCCCTCGTGCATGATCGAGCCGAAGGGCGGGTTGACGTAATTGGATCGGCCCCACTCGCAGGTCAGACCATCGAAGCCGTCGGGCAAAGGGAACGGGCACGGATCGAAGTCAAAACGAAACTCGGCGTCTAGGCGCGCGTAGAGGTCGGGCGGCGTAAGCCAATAGTGCTTGCCGTCATCGCCGTTACCGACGTGGAACTTGTTCTCAGCCGGCGCGAGCTGGCTCTGATGTTCGATCACTTCTTGGCGTCCTTCGGGACCCACAGCCACCAGGGCGCCTGCGGCCCGACGCGCGGCACGAAGATGTAGAAGCCGCCTTCAACGTCCTTGCGCCGGCTGGTGTGGGCGATCGGTTTGCCTTTGAGCGGCCCGGCCGAAGCGAAAGCGTAATAGGGCTCGGTCATTTCCACCTCGCCAGTTCGAGCCGCAATTCGCCGATGGCCCTCAAGGTCTTGCCCGAGTAGAGGCCGCCATGGTTGCGCTCGGCGTCGTCGAGAAGCTCTACCAAATTCCGGGCCTTGGTAGCGAGCGTTTCGCGGACGATCTTGAGCGCGGTCTGTTCGCCATCGGCGTAATTGGCGTCACTTGCCGTCTTGAGCGCTTCGGCGAGATGGTCTGAAATGTGCCACGTAACGCCCGTGATGGTCGTCTCGGGGCGCGCTTGATAGGCGACATCCGTCGCTCCATACGGCCCGTATACGGCGATGTTGAAAACACTTCCGGTGTGTAGCTCCTGATACATGAATACGTCTTTCCTTTCAGTCATATCTCATCGCAAAAACCACGAACGCGATGAAGGTGGCACCGGCCGCGACGAGGCAGGTAAGGGCGACAACGACCCCGGGCGTGCCGAAGCCGAAGACCGTGAAGAGCGTGAGCGTCAGCCAGGCGTTGAGGGCTGCGACGAGCGCGGCGAGGGCGAGGTGCAGGAAGCGCGTCATCACCACCGCCACAATGTCTTGGTCGGAAGTTCGGCAAAGTCAGACGCCCAAATCCCGAACGCTATCCAACCCATCAGAACGACGATCGGCAGAAGGATCAAGTCGGAGACGACGAGTTCGCGCGCCTTGAGGACCGACAGTACCCAAGTCAGCAACCCGGCCGCCGGCCACGAGGCGATCAGTACGATGAGCCACCACGCCATTATTTATTCCCCTTCGAGCGGTGAACCTTGCCAAAGCATCTGTCGTATGCGGCGGCCTTGGCAGGGTCCGCAAAATAGCGGTCATACGCGGCTTTCGCTTCACGCGTTAGCGCGCTGTCAGGATCGTCAAGCTGGCTAAGAATTTCTCTTTGCAGCGCCAATCCGGCGACCACCCTAGACACGCAAGGCATTATTCGTCCTCCGGGAGCTTGATGCGCTGCGGCTGGAAGACCGCGCGATTGAGGGCCATGAAACCCTGCTCGAAATGGCTGCGGGCGATGGCGATCCAGCGTGGGTCGCACACCGGCGCCCCACCTATCACGAGCGGCCTATCGACGTCACCGGTTAGGAACACCTCATCGGTTACCGGCAACGCTCCGATCTTGCGCAGCAGGCGCTCCTCATCCTCTTTGAACTCATTGACCAGCGCCACCTTGGCGTCGGGCTGGGACGTGCAGCCACTGACCTTGGGCGGTTTGTACTGGAGCGCCTCGGCGTCGCGCCGCTCGCGCAATTCGAGGGCGATCTGGTAGTGCGCCTGACCGACCGTGTCGGCACCCTGCCGGATCACTCCGTCGATGGTTGCGTCATCGATCATTTGTCCCACTCCACGCCGAGGGCCGTCAGATCGGCGCGCGTCTCGTCGAGTTTGGCGTTGATAATGCTCAACGCCTCTTCATTGCTCAACGTCAACGAACGGCCATTAATGTACAAACCCGCGTCGTAAGGAGTGTCCGCGGCGAGGTCCTTGAACATGCGCATCAGCATACTCAGATGCTCTGCGTGCAAAGCCATAGCCGGTCGGTCGGAAAGCTTCATCGGTTCGGTTCCTTTCAAAAAGCAGGGCCTCTCCGGGACCTCGCCGTTTCGGGGGTCGAGGGCTTGGGGGCTCGGCGGGCCCCGGAGAGGTTAGTGGAGGTCGAACGGGATCGAACCGCTGACCGAAGCATGTAAAGCCACCGCTCTACCTACTGAGCTACGACCTCATATAATCGTGTGGAGAGATTTACCGGGGCCAATCCGGAACGTCCTTAAAAAGCTGGCCAGCTTCACGACGGGTATGTCGAAAGAACGCAATCTCTCCACGGCACTCAACCAGAATGTCGAGGAGCGACCCCGACGATTTGGCTTATAGCAGGTCGCCTCGGTCACGTCAAGCACAGATTGACACGGCCATCCGGACGCGCTATCGACACCCCCATGAAGACACCCGAACAGGCGTGGATCGAAGCCAAGCCCCACATCAATGGCGCCCAGCTGGCCAAGCGGCTGGGCATCAGCCGCGCGGCGGTGAGCGCGTGGACCAAGGCGCCAGCCGAGCGCGTCACCGAAATCAGCCGCATCACCGGGATCGGCAAGCAGTTCCTGCGCCCCGATCTCTACCCGCCCGATCCGTGGGTCAGCCTCGAAAGGTCGCTCGATGACCGATGACACCCCCAAACCCGCAGTCCGGCGCCGTCGGCGCAAGGCTGCAGCCAAACCCCGAACCCCAAGGACCCCAGCCCCGATGGCCTTCACCAAGAAATCCACAGACCCCTATTTCCTCGCCGATCTCGAGCGCTTCGCCAACGCCATGGCGAACGAGCCCTACGAATTGCTCGGTCAGCACTACACCGCCGCGGGCTGGAAGCACCGCCTGATCGAAACCAGCGCCGTACCGGCCTATTCGGGCACGACCCAGATCAGCTTCGATCTCTACGTGGCCAAGGACGACGGTGCTTTCGAGCGTTTCGACCAGCTGACCATGTCCATCGCCCCGGGCCCGGGGCCGGTGAGCGTCGCCGCCCGGCTCGCCGCGCGCGAATCGGTGATCTTCATGCTCTCGGGCCGGCTGCCGCCGGCGCAGCCGACGCGCGCCCAGACGCTCGACACGGTACCCATTACGCCGACCAAACCGAACGGTGCCGCTGTTCCGGCCCCCGAACCGGCAGCCCAGAACGCTTTCCACGGTGAATATTCCGACGCCGAGGATCCGGCGCCCGCCGATCTGGAACGCGTCACCGTCATCGACCACCTCGAACCCGATGGGCTGCCAATCTTCCGCGATCTCTATGAGATCGGCGAGCCCGAAGTGGCCAATACCGGCGAGATCGTCGAGGCCGTGCTCGAAGACATCGCCTCATTCCTCAACAGCGCGTCATCGCTCGAGCAGGTCGACGCGCTCGCGGCCAAGAACGAGGACGCCATGGCGTTCCTCAAGGACCTGGGCACCGAAAAAGACCTGGCAACGCTCAAGTCGCTGGTCGCCCAGCGGCGCAATGAGCTGCAGCGGCCGCCGGGCGCCGTGCCGCCGCGGCGGCGCGTGCCGGCGGCTGCGCGGTCGAACTGAAGTTGACGGTAGTGGGTCAGTTTGAAAAATGACCGATGTTCGGCGGGAATCCCGGCTTGGAGCCTTAAACCTTCTGAGGCGTTTCGGTCCTAAAATGGCCTCGGCGGCGCACTACGTTGTGCAAATCACACAACATGCGTATCGTCCGCCCGGAGGACTCCGGGAGGATTCCGAGGCCGTAAGGCCGGGAAGGGAGCCAACTATGCCGCGCCAACTGCCGCAGGCAGTAGCAAATGAGTTTATTCGCCGATTCAGAGAGGGGCACCCTGGCTGGGGTTCTCCTAATCAGACTTGGCTGCAGAAGATGGTGCACATCGCCAACGGCTGGAATCTGGCCGTGAACGGTGAGCCCCTCGTTAGTCAGCCGCCCGAGGCCTGGGACAATGGCCCAGTGTTCCGGGCGATTTGGAACCATCTGCGAGATTGGGGCTACAACGTAAGCGGGCTAATGGGCCCGGCAGGCAGCCAAACGCCTTTCCACGCTGACCTCACGGAAAGTGAGAAAGCGGTGATCGATCATGTTTGGAAGAGGTATGCCGACTATTCAGGTCGGGAACTATCGGCCATGACGCATGAGGCTGACACCCCGTGGACCAAGGCATACTTTGGGCGCGGTCAGAACGCGCGATTGAACGAAGAAGAGATTAGGGACCATTACATCAATCTCGCGTTGGCTGGTCGTGGGCAAGCCGCCGGCTAAAGTCACCGTCGAGGATATCGACAATGCGCCTCTCTCGTCCTCGCCGGCTGAGGGAGCGGATATTGCTCAGCTACGAGATGCCTTCACCCGAGTAAGCGAGGAAAAGGCACAGCTACAGGCTGACTATGACAAGCTAGAGAAGCGCGTTCGCACCGTTGAGATTCTTGACAAGCTCATCGAGCCATACGCGTTCAAGACTTTTTGGTTCATGGTCGGATACTGCGCGTTTGTTGCACTGGCCCTCTGTGCTCACGGGTGGCATTTGGGCAAGTTTGAATTGCCGAGCAGCGTTCTAGATTTTCTCGTTGGCAGCACGGCGGTCACGGTAATTGGCCTTGTCGGCATGGTCCTAACCGGCATTTTCGTTGGCGCTCGCCGCCGCTAAGTTCTTCTTATAGGGGCCGCGTTTTCTGGGCTTCTCCGCTTCATCGGCCTCGACCAGAGCAACGATATCTTCGACATTCCAGAGCTTGTCAGTGACACCAGCGGCCATGGCTGGGCTCACGCGCAACGTCTGATGCTGCCTGACATAGTTGTAGTACATGAAATGTAGGGCCACGGCGTAGTGATGGTTTTCAAGCTTCTTGCTGAAACCATTGGTCAGGCGCGTGAACCGACGCATGTGCATCCGCATGGTCAGGTTCTGGCGTTCCACAAAGCTTGTGCTGACATGCTTTGGATTGGGGTACCCCTCAACAGTTTCACGCTTGATCCCGATGCATTCGGCGGGTGAATAGCGGCCCTTGGAAGTCTCCGAGACCGAACCGTAAATCTTGTTGAGAATCGCGTAGTCGATATCGCCACCGAACCCAGCTTCAACAGCCTGCAAATAGGGCTTGTAACCGTCGCTGGTTAGCTGGACTCGGTAGGGCAGGCGCTTGGCCAAATCGTCTATGAAGTACATCGCGGCCAAGGAGTCGCGCGAGCCGACCAGCCAATTGATCGCGAGCTTGTTGTCTGCGTCGATGGCAACCCATGTCCAGGTATCGCCAGCGCCTTCAGGAGCATTCTTCGCTAGAACAAGGTTCTTTTGCTTCGTGTATGTGAAGCTCCAAATCTCATCCACTTGCACCCTAAACGTCTTCTTGAGGTCACGAAGATGGAGGCTCTGGTAATCGTCACAGACGCGCCCGGCATCGACCAGAAGCTTGGCAACCGTGTTCTTGCTCTTGCCGGTAATGCGCGTGATGGCGCGGATCGATTGCCCCTCGCAAAGAAGGGTCAGGATCAAGGCGCGCTCGTGTCTGGTCAGCAAATTCATACTGACCAATATACGTGAGAGGGGAGGTCACTACAAGGGGTTGGAACAAAAAGAGGTCAACGCTATGATTCGGATTCACGTCTTGACGACGCCAACTCACCTATGGGAAAATAAAAGCGTCGGGAAGTTGTGATTCCCGACGCCTATCTGCGTATCCCGAGTTCCAGCGATGAAAGACAGGAGGTTAGCAGAAATTGACGACGATCAAACCTAGGAGGGGGCCGTGAAGCCCCTGATGTCCAGGGTCTAAGACCGGCATCGCCTCTCCGAACCTACCGGCCCGGAGAGGCTCCCCTATAGCACTCTCGAAGGGAGCATTCAAGAAATGTCTGATGAATCTCAGGGAGTTGATCCCTATGCGAGCGTGCTTGCCGATCTGAAGGCGAAGCGCGACCAGATTGATCAAGCTATTCAAGCCATTGAATCTGTCCGGGGTGGTGCGACGCCAAAGTCTTCTGCCGAGGCGTTCCGAGCTGAAGCGGCTCAGGGTGGCGCGATTGACGACGGGCCGGGAGCTTATTTGGGCCTGACCATCGCTGAAGCCGCGAAGAAGATGCTTCGGACGCGTCGAAAGGCTCTGACCAATGCTGAGTTGGTTGCCGGATTCCGCGCTGGCGGCTTGGTATTGAATTCCGTCGATGAGATGAACACGGTCAACGCTGTGCTTGCCCGGCGTTTCCAGAACAACGGCGACATCGTTCGTGTCGCTCGTGGCACTTGGGGACTAAAGGAATGGTATCCGAACCGGAGCTTCAAGAAGGACGCAAAGGGCGAAGCTATGTCGGCTGAGGATCAACAGGCCATTGCCGATGCAATGGGGTCAGCAGGCGGATTACGGGCGGCGGTAGAAGCTTCTATGAAGGACGATCCCAACGCGCCCGCGCAGCCTTCAAAGCCGAAGACGTCTTCTGTTTTTGACTAAGCTTGTCAGCGCGGGCCTTTCCGCCCTTTAGCCCGCCCAATCGCCCCCGCGCCACGGCAGCAGGGTCTTTGCCTTGCTCTTCTGGCGTCGGGTCGCGGTCCTCGACATCGCCCGTGGCGACATCGGTAATGAACTTTGCGAGCTGGTTTGCGTCGGTCGGACGTTTCCTCATGCTGCCAAATATGGCCGCTGAGTCCCCTACGGCAAGGGCGAATTTGAAACTGACCCACTACCAGGTTGACAGCTAAACCCTTCTCCTGTAAGGGAACGGGCAGTCAGGCTCACCCCTGATCCACGTCGGAAGTTCGGGTGGTTCCTTCCTCCGGCGGACTTGTTCGGACGATCAAGTCACCTAAAGCCCGGCAGCCTCGGTTGCCGGGCTTTTCGTTTAGCGCACCTGCGCTTCGAGCCACGACACGAACGCGTCGAACAGCGCGTCGTCGCGCCGGTCTTCGATGCGCCGCACACCGTAATAGACATTGCGCCGATCGACGCCGAAGAGTTTGGCCACCTCGGTCTGGGTGAGGCCCTGCACGGTGTTGAGCAGGTACCAGCACAGGTGCCTTGCATGCGCCTCGGCGTGGCGTTGCGTCGTGGCATGGATGGCGTGGCGCGGCACCGAAGTGATCGTGGCCACGGCGTCGACGATCTGGTCGGGCGTCACGCGGGTGTCTTCTGCTTGAACACTTTCCGGTTCTTGCGCCCCGGAAAAACCATGTAATCGTCGGGGAAGATCAAAAGCATGCCACCGCCGAGCATCTGCGGGCTCGACTCCTCGAACAGGTGCTCGAGCGTGACGGTCTCCTGCCCTGGCTTGACGCCGATCGGTTTGACCGGCGTCTGGGCGAAGAACCTGCGGCCGTTCTTGGCGCGCCACAGGCGATGGCCCTTGGGGTCATAGGTCGGTGGCTCGATCCTGACGAACACCGCGGGGATCGACAGGTCCGAGAACTGCATGAACTCCAGCCGGATGGCCTTATAGGGATCGAACACCTTGTCGGGACGCACCAGGCCGCCGGTGTAGAACACCGAGAACATACTCATATGGAACTCGCGCAACTTGGCGACCATGTCCTCGGAGAACACGAAGCGCACGGTGTTTCCTCCGTTGATCCATGTGGCTTTAACCGTTTCCTTGAGCGCCGGCCGGCCGCGGCCGGCCGGCTTGCGTTTCTTGCGCGCTACCATGCGGGCTTTTTCTTCTTAAGCACGATCGGCGGTTTCTCCCGGTAGGCGATGGCGTGGTGGTGCGGGCAATAGGACGAGCCCTCGCGCACGGCGCTGTTGCAGAAAAAGAACGGCAGGTCGGCGTTGATGGGCCAGCGGCAGCCGTTGGTGTGATGCTCGATGGCTATGGGCGCCGAGCCTTCTACAGCGTCCCAGACGTCGGCGCGCGCGGGCTTCCAGTCTCCGACACCTTCGGGCAGGCCCGCGGCAACGAACGGCCGGTAGCGCTTGATGCGCACCAGGTCCTTATCGCGGGGCTTCCTGCGCGGGCGCTTGACCTTGCCGCCGGCGACGAGCAGCCGCGCGACGACAATCTTGCCGCCGACCTGCGAGGCGCTGCGGCTGACCACGCCGGCGATTGCAACGCGGCTGGCGCCGAGCTCGAGCGCGGCCATGGCGTAGGTGAGCCCCTTGACCTCCACCGCGTCGCGTACGAGGTCGGTCTTTTCTGTTGCGCTGAGATCCTTCCAGATCATGCTTTTGCGCCCCTCAACCGCCTACCCCAATCTTCCCGCGCCATGCGCTTGCCTTCCGCGACTGTGCGGCATGTTCCAATGTCGCTGTGGTTCGGCCCGTACACGTGGCCTTCATCGAGGACGTATGCTCCAAACGGTGTATCAGCCCATAGTGCAAGCCTGGAGCGTGTCTGTCCGTCGCCGGGGCGGAAGGTGAGGGTCATGGCTTCGGTTCCAGAGCAGCGCGGGCGCTGGCGACAAGAGCGGCTTGAGCACCTTCATCCCATCGAACGACGCCCACATGCGTGAACGAATCAGCATAAGGTAGAAGGTCCGCAACGACTTGCTTAAGCGTCTCCACCTGTGCCTCTGCTGATTCAGCGCGGGCGGTTGCGGCCTGCGCGCGGTTCTCACTTTCCATGATTGCGTCCGCAAAGCTTGGAAGGGCAAGATCGATGTTCTGTTTTGCTTCCTCAATATCGGCTGGCGTCCCGAGATCGAGAAACTGCCTAGCGTCAAAGATCGCCGCCCATCCCTGCTTGGACAAATCCTTCACGTGATCTAGTGTCACACTGCCTGTCAGCGCCTTGGCCCGTGCTTCATCCCGTTCCCGTAGGAGGGTGGAAATCGCCTCGATGGTGGAGCGCAGAGTGGCCTTGCTGATCTCGCAATGTGCATCCCACATCGGATCGTCCGCGATGACTTTCAGCCGCTCTACCAGTTCTTCTATCTGGGTCATGGGGTCAATCGCCATTCGCCCACACCCAAAAGAGAGCGCCCATCAAGGTTGCAATGCCGCCAAGCGCCCATAGATAGGCTATGGCATCTTCGTCCTTATTCACTTGGCCGGGGAACATGCGGTTCATCTTAGCGTTCGCCAGCCAGACGCCGTACGCACCGGGGGCAATCCACAAAATCGCTAGAACACCGACTGCAACTGCGCTCACGTCATTTCTCCTTAAGGGCTCGGATGGCGGCGGCGATCTCGCGGGCAGCGGCTTTCTGTCCGTCTCGAACATGCATTCCAATCACGTCCGCAGTGGCAAAGCCGTCGACCGAGAACATGCTTTCCGCCACCTTCGCCGCTTCCTCTATCCAGTCAGGAGAGCGGCGGTTCCAGGCGGCGCGGTCGGCCATGATGGCTTGCTCGATTTCACCGATGAGAGCCTCGTCGGCGGCAATTCCTTGGTCACCTTCGAGGTAGTCGGCAAACGCCTTGCGAGCCAGCTTCCGCACGTCATCCGGCACTGTATCAGCTTCACTCATTTGCGGGGCTCCGAGAGGCGAGCATGGCCGTGTAGTCTTGCCGGACTGCCTCGATAACGGCCACATCCTCATCGTCCAAGTTCACGTCTCCCTCTTCGAGCAGGAAATCGACCTGCGCAAGCAAAAGCCCGACATCGCCCCACCCATCATCCGTCTCCACCGTCTCCCCTACTGGGGCGGGGGAGAGGAGGGCGAGGATGGCCTCACGGATTTGGTGGCTTGCTACAAGGTCAAGATGACCATCGTCTCGCAGCTTGTCTGTGACGACCTCAATTGCCGTCGCTGCCTCGCACAGATCGAGATAGGCGTCGGCCATGTCGCAGAGGGCGACGATATTAACAGGGGCCATCCCAAACTCGCGGATGAAGAACTCCCGGCTCGCGGCTATCTGGTCACGATTGAGCGTGGTCATGGCGACACCAGCATGACGAGGGCGAACACGCAAATCACCAGCAACGCCAGCATAAGGCCCCATTCCAGTTTCGTCGGTTTGTCGCTCATTTCTGCTCCTTGGGGGTGAGGGCGGCGCGGCCTGCGGGGGTGATGACATAGGCGTTGGCGATGAAACGACGCGGCAACACATAGAGGCCGATCAACCCGCGACGATGCAGCGACCTGAACGTGGTGGCTTCCTCGTGAGCGTCCATTGTATAGACACCGCCGCGGGCCCCACGATTGGCCGCGATGAAATCAAGCGTCTCCCGCTGCGCTTTCGTCAGTTTCACCTCATCCATTTGCGTCTCCTGTGCGGGATGCGATCATGGCTGTTCCCCTTGGGAGAGAGTGAGGGCCAACGCATTGTCAACTGCCTCGCGCAAATCGGCATTGCGGCTGTATTCGTCGGTTTGAAGCGCGACCATGCCGAGCGCGTGAAGCGCCTCTACCATCGCTGCGTAGCTGTTCACCGCTTTGACGATATAGGCTGCGTTGGCTTCGTCGCGTTCGCTACCGATCATGTCGGTGCAATCGGCAATGTAGTCATCAGCGGTCTCGATCACGGTCAGCGCGTCGTAAGCGCTTCTCCGCCCAAGTCGCCAAGGCGTCGGCGTATGCTCTGTCTCAGCCATTGTTATTCCCCTGTGGTTGCGGCAACGAGGCGTAGAGCTGCTCGAGCCAGGCGTTGCGCTCGGCCGTACCGACGGCGCGGATCTTGGGCAGTGATGGCATCTGGTTTGGTTCCTTTCAGTCGATCGCCGCTCTTAGGCTATTAAGCGGTTTTTGTCAACTCAAATTCGTCCTCACCGGTACTCGATGGCGAGGATCATGGCGACGAGGATCAACGGGACGGTCAGGATGGCCGTCAGATTGAGGGCGTTGTTTTTGCGGTTGAGCCAGATGTTGAAGGCGACGAGGATGCGGGTCATTCGAGGGGTTCCTTGTTTCAGACGTCGTAGCGATCGAAGCCGAGCTGGTCGCGCTCGCTGCGGTAGGCGTCACGCATTTCGGCCAGGAAGCGCTTGTGCTTTTCGGGGTCCGTCATGGTGTCGTAGTAACGCGCGAGGCGCGCCTCATTGCGCTGGATGTAGCGCGTGATGCCGGCCTGTTCGTGCCGGCGCCGGCGCTGGTAGCGCGCGGTCTGGGTCATGGCGTAGCGGCCGCTCTCTTCAATGATGTTGGCGAGGCGCAGGTCATTCTTGTCGCCGTTCTTGAACGTGAGGCGCTTCTTCGGCCATTCGCCATGCACCATGAACCAGACCAACCGGTTGGCCATGTAGACGGTGCCGTCGACGCCTACGCCTACCGTGCCATCCTTACGGACGGTGCCGGCTTCATCGCCGCGTTTGGCGCGACCTCCGCGGTTGACCCGCCAGGTCAGGCGGCCATTGGCGGGGTTGTAAGAGAGCAGACTTAACAGATAGGCGTGGTCCAGATCGGGGGTTAGCGGCATCTTTTCGGAAAGCCCTTCGTTGTGCAGGTAGCGATAAACGCCTTTTCGGGGGCGTTTAATGCCGAGTTGGCAGGGATAAGATTCGTGTTCGGCCCGGCGTTTCTGAGGTCGGCATGTTCTTTATGCATTGCAATAAACAGTATTATGCAAATAGTCAATAGCGTGTCTATCGCTAGTTCTCGTCTGTCGGGGTCAAAGACGCAAAAACCGCCGCGTTTTGCGCGGCGGCGGGCGGCGGGTAAGGCTAGTTATGATAGGAGGTATAGAAAGGTAAGGTAGGTGTGGTGTATATATGTAGTATCTGATATCAGTATCTGCTCTATATAGGACCAAGGATACCCAATCACTCTTGGTGTTACCGCCGATACGGCCTTTGGGCGCGATGAAAAGTCAGCGGTTTTGAAGGTGGGCCTTGGCGAGTGCGAGCCGCGGTGTCGGGCACCATGGCGTGAGGACGATGCCGTCACGCAGGGCGCGCCAATAGGCGCGCTTGCGGCGGCGCCAGTGGGGCGTGGAAGGCTGCAGGATGAACGGGCCGGCGACGATCGTGCCGTCGGCCCTGAGCGTTACCTGTGCGGTTTCGGGTGTCACCACGGCTTGAGTCCAGTTTCGGCGGCGTAGGCGGCCTCGAGGGCCGCCCAGCGTTTGGGTGTCAAGGCCACGGTGTAGCCTTTCGCCTTGAGGCGCGGGGTGAGGCGCGTGGCCACGACCCAGCGGCTGGTGCCCAGCTGCGCTGTGAGCCAGCGCAGCCAAGGTGAGGTGGTGCTGTGAGGCGTCATTCGTCGTCGTCGGGTTCGGTAGAGATGATTTTGGCATCTAAGGTTTCTTCGATGTCGTCGTATTCACTGGCGCCCATGGCGCCAACGAGTTCTCGGGCGTCGTCTTCGTTGTCGGCTTCCACGCGGTATTGAACAACGATAGTTTGCACTTCACGAACGATGAATCGCGGCATGGGATTGGTTCCTTTCTTCGGTGTCGGGTTTCAGGCGTCAAAGTCGGCGCAGAGGCAGTCGGGATCGTCATAGCCCGAAAGATCCGCGTCGGCGGCGGTCAGCAGGTCGCAGAGCAAGTCGGCGGCTTCATTGGCCAGGGCGCGCGTCACGCGCCCCCGGCAGAGCTTCTTCGCGCAGCGTTCGGCGCGGCGGCTGAGAGGCGTACCGGGCAGGGCGGCGGCAAGGCTCATAAGGAGACCCGGCGTTGACGGGTCGGCGTTAAGGACGGTCATGGTTTTGGTTCCTTTCGTGATCTGGCCTAAGCGCCAGCCTATGCGCGCCCTTTCGGACGCGCACTGGTTGATGTTCAGGAGTCGAGGTAAGCGAAAAGTTCGGGGTGGAGTTTGCGGGCGGTTGCTTCATCGATGCGCACGGTACGCCGGTCCAGGTAGTCGCGCGCGGCCGAAGAGCCGCATACGGGCGAGTTTGGAGAGTCGAATAGCGCGCTAACGCAATCATGCATGACGCGGCCGCAGTACACGTAGGATTGCGCGCGGTCGGTGGCCACGGCGCACACGTTCACGTGTCGCCCTTCGGCGGCGTAACGTTTGAGGGTGGCGCGGGTCCAGGGTTCGTGGGGGTGCGCTTTGGACGCGCTTTTGCTTCTGCGCTCTTGCGGCATTTCGGCGTGAAATTGAAAGCCTTGCATGGTTTGGTTCCTTTCTGCGGTTTCGGGTTCCAGAGCTTCAAAGCGCTGGCCACGGCGCGCCACGGCGGACGCGCCGGCCGTCAGGGCTTCACATCAGGTAGATTTGGCCATCGTCGCCCAGGATCAGGTCGCATTCGCCGAAGGCGTGCGCGGCGGTGGTCAGGGCGGTTGCCTGCGGTTCGGGCCAATCGCCGTCCCAGAAGCCGGCGCCGTGATGGTTGCGGGTGAGCCAAAAGTCATGGCCAGCGCGGCCGTCCTGGTCAAAGTCAGGGCCGAAGGTGACGCCCTCGCAGTTGAGTGTTTCGCGGTTGGCATCATAGAAGCGGTTGCAGTCGCGCGTCATGGCGGCAACGGTTTCGCTTGGCAGTTCGCGCCAGTCGAAATTTTGATCGAACGGGACGCCGCCCGATTCGTCGCTTTCGTCATTTGAAGACCAAAGGGCGGTTTGCATGTAAGCGCTGATGAAATTGTCGGGTGCGGGCATGGATGCGGTTCCTTTCGGTTTAGGGGCTCACAGTGAGCCGGGAGAGCCTAAGCGCTCATTGAGGCGCGCCAGGTAGGGCGGCGCGCCCTGTGAAGGCTCAGGCGGCGTTTAGCGCGGCGGCAATGCGTTCAATGACGCCGTCTGCATAGATCGCTTGTCCGGTTGTGGTTCGCGCCCATACGGTCATGCCGGCAAAATCGCGGTCGACCTTTTCGCCTTCGGCCACGAGCTTGTCGGCCGGCCAGTCGGAAACGATCCAGTGCTCGAACACGTCCCATTGATAGGGCTCGAGATCTTGCTCTTCGCAGAGTTCGCCCCACGTCGCGTTGAAGTTCTCACGGCCGTCGTTGTGGCGGAAAACCAAGGCACGGTCGGAATCTTCGCGTACAAGGGACCAGCCATCTTGCTCGGCCGCTTCCCGCCAATCGTCAATCGGGCTGGCGAGCTCAAGTGCTTGGTCCTTTAGTTCGCCCAGCGCTTCGCTATCGTCTTCGCAATAGTTGGCGCTTGCCAGCGTCGAAACGAGAGACGAAACGCAATAGTGAACCTCGCGGCGCACCAGGTCTTCGGGAGTGATTGTCATTTGGTTTTGGTTCCTTTCGTGGTCAAGCGTTAAGCCGCTTGCTGAAGCCGCCAGCCTTCCCCGGTTTCGGGCTTGGGCCGGCGGCTTGGGCCTGAGGCTTAGGTGTTCTGGCCTTCAGGCCACGTTGGCGAGCTCTGGCAATACCTCGAGCGTTCGTCCAACTCGCCTTGCTTCGTCACCTCAAAAAATGTGTGCGCCAGCCAGTCGTCGTCACTGGCGAATTGCACAGGGTACGGCTTGCCGTTTGGCATTGGTTGGCTGGCCCAGGCCGGGCGGTGGTCGCGTGTGAAGCGATGCACAAAGCGCGCCTTACACTCGGCTTGCAAGCGCGGGGAAAGCACGTTTCCATAAATCAGCATCTGTTGGTTCCTTTCAGGTTTCAGGGTCTAACGGTCTAGTGTTGCCGCGCGCCTTGGATTGGCACGCGGCAAGGCTCGAGCGTCAGCCCAGCAATTCGGAGGCGTAGCCGGCAAAGTAGCGGCCGCGAATGCACCCGATCAAATCGGCGTAACCGGCAAAGTCGAATTGGTAGCGATTGCGGCGCACATAGTCCAACCTATCGCTTGGCCGGTAGCACTGCGCCCAGGTTTCGTTTGCGTCGGTTTGTTCGAGCTCGGAGTAGTGGCCTTCATCTAATATCGGATAGCTGGCCATGCGCGCGGCGTTAGTGTCGGCAATGCACAAAGCCTTTTCGTCGGTTTCGTGAATTGCAATCCATTCGACCCAGCCGACGGCCCAGTGACTTTCGCGAATGACTAGCACGGTATCGGACTCGCCGCCCAGGTCGCGCAACATGCATGCAAAGTTAGAGCGCTCGAGCGCGTCGCTATCGCGCGATTGCCCGACACTGGCCGAGTAATAGTCCGGCCAGGTCGCGCCAAAGTAACTATCGGGCATAGTCCAGCGCTTCAGGTTGGCAGGTTCAAACATGGGTTTGGTTCCTTTCGGTTGAGGATAGGTCTAGCGGTCTAGTGTTGCCGCGCGCCTTGAGGCTGGCACGCGGCAAGGCTCGGCCGTCAGATTGCGATATAGGTTAGTAACTCGCCGCCGCGCGTGTCGGAATGTGTGAAAAGGCCGAAGGACCAACTAAACCAAGGGTCTTCGCTTTCATTGTCGACGGCGTCGACGGCGCGTTTAATGTCGAGCACGCGGCGGCGGTCACCGTTGAGTTCGATTGCAAGCCATTGGTTGAGCGCGGCAGTCTCGCTTTCATCAAGGCCGGAATAGTCACCGTTGATTAAGGCTGACGCCCAGCACGCGGCGCCGATAAGTTCAAAAGGTTCGGTATTGGCGGGCATTGGTTTGGTTCCTTTCAAGGTTAGGTCTAACGGTCTAGTGTTGCCGCGCCAAAATGTGACGCGGCAAGGCTCGAGCGTTAGAGGCCGGTTTCTTCCCGGTAGTTTAGGATTTGGTCAACCGCGCGCTCGCCTTCTGCAAGCGCGGCTTCATATGCTTCTTCGGCTTCGGCTAGCATAGTGCGGATAGCGGTTTCGGCGCGGGCGATTGTCTCCCGCGCAATGCGCAGATGGTCTAGCGCTACGTCGAACTCTTCCGTCCCTAGCTCTTCTTCGCCCGAACGGGCGCAGCCTATCGCGAGATTCACGGTGTTCCGGATGGCGTTAGTGTCGGCGGTGTTCATTTGGTGGGCTCCTTTCATGTTGTTCGATTGCCGCAAGCTAAACCGTTGTTTTGCGGTTTTCCAGTGCTTTTATTGATTTGTGGCTGACTTTCTTGGGTTTGCCTGTTGGTTCAAAGGGTTAGCTTGTGCGTTTTGGTGCGCTTTGCGGGTGGCGGCCGGATAGCTAACGCCTTGGTAACGCTTGGCCTGCTTCGGAACTTACGGTGAGGTGTATGCTCGCTACTGACTTGGCAACGGTTCGCACCGTTGAATTGCGCGATGATACAGCGTTTGAAGGGCTGACGCCTAAGCTCTATCGCTTTGTGAAGGCGGCCTTTTCCGGCATGTCTTACGCTGACGCCTACCGCGAGTCGCATGACTGTTCGAACATGGCAGAGGCAACAATCCGGCACAATGCCGCGACGACTGCCAATCTGCCAAACGTGCAAGCCAAACTTAAACAGCTGCGTCAGCAGGCCGACGATCAAGCAACACTTGCTCCGTCTATTACAAGAGAGTGGATTGCTGCTGGAATTCGTAACCTGGCCGTTAACGCAAGTAAAGAAAACGTCCAACTCGCGGCTTATATTGCACTCGGCAAGATGGCCGGCATCGATATGTTTCGCGAGACTACGCGAGTCGAGCGCGTCGAGCGAACCGTCGAAGATGTAGAGCGCGAGTTGCAAACTAGACTTAAAGCGCTGGCCGCAACGATTGAAGGCACGGCGCGCAGTGTGTCCGAGTCTGAGGCTGATAGCTCGAGCCCGGCGCCGGTCGACGTCGAAACAAGGGGGGCCGGCCGCAAGCGCAAACCGCGCGCGCCTGTTGGTTGAGGGGGATCGGCGCGCGGCTCGAGCTTGTGGGCTTTGGACTGCAGGCGGTTGGCGTTGGCTTGCGCCTTGGACCTTGCGCCTGCCAGGTTGGACCTTGGGCCCTTAAGGCGGTTGGCGCTGGGCGAGGGGGTGGCGGGTGGGGGAGACCCCTAATGGGGAACTGGAGTCCCTGTCTGGCCAATCATGTCTTTGTCGTCGCTCTCTGACCGCGGTAGCAAAAATCCGGAAAATTTTGCAAAAAATTTCCGCGAACAGCCCCCATCTTATTTGCGGTTTTACTTGCTTTCGAACCCGCATTTTGGTATGGTGTAAAGGCTGGCGACAGTGGGGCACAAATCGCATAGCCCACTCGGCACAACAGCGCAGCGCCAAGAGCGGGTAGCCCGATGCTTCAAGTCTGGGGTCCGCGACGATGACGGCGGGGTAGCGTCCGTCTCGCCAGCAACCTATTCACCGTTTAGGCGGTAACGAGATCGACGGCAGCGCGGAAGGACGCGCAATCAGGCTTGGCTAGTCACGTGTCGTTGCTGGGCAGCGAACGCCAAATCTAGGACCCAGCAGCAGGTATCAAGCCCTGCCCGTCGGTAACTCCCTAAAGGGTTGCGCCCGCCCCACCCCCGTGCCAACCTGAACCCCGCAGACCAACAGGGGCAAAGTTCCACATGAAACATCTTCCGCTCATGGCGGCGGCCGCGCTGCTCGTCGCCCTCGCGCTCCAGCCCGCCGGCGCCGCGCCGTCGTGTAGGGGCCAGTGGATGCATGCGTCCTGGTACGGCAAGGAGTCGTGCGTCAACAAGTCGAACTGCCGAACGGCCAATGGCGAGCGCTATACCGGTGCGGACCTGACCGCCGCCCACCGGACCTACGCCTTCGGCACGAAGCTCAGGGTGACATATAACGGCCACACTGCCGTGGTGAGGGTCAACGACCGGGGCCCGGCCAAATGGACCGGCCGCGATCTCGACCTGAGCAAGGCCGCGGCGCAAAAGGTCGGCATCTACGCCCCAGGCGTCGGTAAGGTCTGTGTGGAGAAGGTAAAATGACGCTTAAGGAATTCCTTCAGCTTTTCGCCGGCGCGGTGACCCTCGTCCTCGCGGCTTTCGTCATCCTGCTGTTCCTCAACATCCAGACCCCGGCGGCCGATGGCGTCTGTACGACGGTCGACGAGGCGAAAGCGCAGGCCCGGGTCAGCGGGCTGGAACTGGAGCGCTACCTGCCGCTCCTGGGCTATGACGGTATCGAAGGCGTTCTGGTCTTTGTCGACAGCAAGACGAATTACGCCGTCGGCTTTCCGGTCTATATGGAAGGCAACTATCGCTGCCTCGGGCCTTATCCGCTGCCGCTCGGCAAGCCCGACCCGCGCTCCTGATGGACGAGCAGACGATCCCGCTCGACCGCAAGACCCGCGCGCTGAGAAGCGGCAATCGCTGGGCGGTGCAGAAATTGCAGCAGGACGGCAGCTGGGACATGGTCGAGACCTTCCAGGGCGGCCGGCGCAGCCTGCTGCAATGGTGCGAGAAGCATGATGTCGTCCCGAGCCGCGAGGCCGAAGCGACGCTCGACTTCTTGCCCGAGACCGGGGGTTTCAAGGAACGGTGAAGTCTGCTAAGGCTCGCCTCCTGTCTCACAGAGGCTGCACGAGAATTCATGCCGCATAAGGTCGACCCGACACTCCGCCCCTTCCACGCGCAGATTTACGCGGCAATCCGGGAGGCGTGGCTCGAACACGGTATCGCCCCCAGCCAGATCGAATTGCGCAACGCCGTCGGCTGCTCGATCACGACCGTGATCCAGGGGCTGACCGAATTGAGGAAGCGCGGCTACATCACCGCCGAAAAGTTCGCGGCCCGCAGCGTCCAGCCCACCGATTTCAACCTGACGATCAGCACCGAGCCGCCCGATCCGTGGGCGAGCCTCGACGAAGTGCGCTTCTTCAAACCGCCGGCATGGGAGAAAACTCGTGAGTGACGACAACGTCATACCGTTTCGCAAAGCGGTGTACCCCGACTCGGACGAGCCGCTCTATGTCATCGAAGTCTGGCCCGGCGAGGAAGGCTTTGAATGGGCGCTCGGGGCCGATACAGTAGTCGACGAGCAGATGGTGGCGGGGCAGTTGGAGACCATCGCCCGAAGCCTTCGGCCGCAGCAAACGACTTTTTTCCGGCGCCTCAAGGCGCTCTTTCAAGGAGACGACCGATGAAGCCCTCGGACATAAAGGCAAGTGCATATCTTTATAACCTCGGCGCCGACTGGATCGCCGTCGACGCGCGGGGCAATGTCCTTTGCCGCGCCGGCAACGAGGACGCGGTGCGCCGCGGAGCGCCCGATGCCGCGGCCTATTTTAACGGCAAGGACCTGAGCGACGTCGGCATGACGGCCGAACTCGTCGGCGCCGCGCCGGGCTCGATCGACGCCGCGCTGAACCTGATCAAGAACGCTGTCGCTGACGCCACTGTCTTCGACAAAGACGGTGACGGGAAGGCTGGAGGTAGCCCGAAAGGCGAGCTTTCGACCGCGCACATCGGCGCCGAACGCAAGAAGGCCAAGGCCGCGAAAGCGAAAACGTCCTGATCCTCGACGACACCGACCTCCTGCGCCTCGAACGGAACCTGCATCGGCTCGACCCGACGCAGAAGGAGTATGTGCTCGGGTTGCTCGAGGAGCGCGACAAGCTCGCTAAACTCGAGGATGCCAGAAAGCATTTCCTGCCGTTCGTGAAAATGGTGTGGCCCGAGTTTATCCCGGGAGCGCACCATACGATTATGGCGGAGGCGTTCGAGGAAGTAGCGGCAGGCACGTTGACGCGCCTTATCATCTCGATGCCGCCGCGCCACACCAAGAGCGAGTTCGCAAGCTGGCTCCTGCCGGCGTGGTTGCTTGGTAAGTTTCCGCGGAAGAAGATCATCCAGGCGTCGAACACCGAGAACCTGGCAGCTGGCTTCGGCCGGCGCGTGCGAAACCTGATCGACGGTACCGCAATCGCCCCCGGCGCGGAGGGCGAAACTGACGCCTACCAGCAAATTTTTCCAAACGTGCACCTCGCGCCGGATAGTAAAGCTGCTGCGGGGTGGCATACTAACTTTGGCGGGGAATATTTTGCTATCGGAATTTCCGGAAAGGTAACTGGAAAAGGTGCAGATTGCGCATATTTTTCTTGCAAGTGCCTGACAAAACGTGGTTATATCCAGATCGCCGACGTACGTGTCGGAGATGAAGTTCTAGGATTTGACCATGAAAGCAACCGAACCAAGTGGACCGTCGTCCGCGCTATCAGCACACAGCGAAAGCCAGAACTCGTCAGCATCAACGGGTTCTTCTGCACCCCAGAACATCAGGTTTATACCCGCAGGGGCTATCAACGGGCGTTGGCAGCCCGAGATGCTCGAGACGACGTGCTATCGCTGCGGCAAGCTGTTTCAGAAGCCGTCGAAGGAGTACCACCGGAGTACGCGGCGATACGCGAAACGGGACGCGCCGCACAGAGTGTATTGTTCGGACGCGTGCCGGCGGAACCCCGAAACGCACAAATGCCCGGAATGCGGGGGCTGGAAAGCCCAGATGGCGACCACCTGCAAGGATTGCTACCTGAAAGACAAGCACGTCCAGTTGACATGCACGCATTGCGGAAAAGCGATAAAGCGCCCCAAATCAGAGCATTTGAAGAACGTCGAACGAGCAGGAGATACGGGCAACGCCTTTTGCGATCAGCTCTGCTATTTGCAGCACAAAGCTTTGCGTCCTCCTGCGCCGCCGCCATTGAGCGCAAGGTGCAAAAAATGCGGGAAGCCGGTCGTCGCGGGGCGGAAATACTGCGATATGGAGTGCTACGGTACGCGGGCGCAGAAGGAGGACGGTTTCTACCGACCGTACAGTGGTATGTGGAACCAGGAACGGCACAAGACGAAGCAACGATACAAAGGCATTTGCGCGATGTGCGGGCGCAAGAAAGATCGCGTGCAGGTGCACCACATAGACCACGACGCGACCAACCACACGAAGACCAATCTGGTGTTGCTGTGCGAACCGTGTCACGGGTTCTATCATCACACGATGTCGGACGCTGCGCGCGCGACTATGAAAGCGCTCTTCGTGGCGAAGGCCACTGGGTCGTAGACCTCCAGACCGACACGCAGAATTTCTTCTGCGAAGGCGTCCTTGCGCACAACTGCCTGATTATTGACGACCCACATTCGGAGCAGGAAGCCAAGCAGGCCGAGACCAGCCCGGAGATTTTTGACGGCGTTTACGATTGGTACACGTCCGGCCCCCGGCAACGACTGCAGCCCGGCGGCGCGATCGTCATCGTGGCCACTCGTTGGAGCAAGCGGGATCTCGCGGGGCAGGTGCTGAAGAAGGCCGCCGCCCGGGACGCGAGCGGGCGCGGCGATACGTGGAAGGTCATCGAATTCCCGGCAATCCTCGACGAGAACACGCCAAGCGAGCGGGCGCTTTGGCCCGGATACTGGCCGCTACAGACGTTGCAGGACACTCGGGCCGACCTGCCCGTGGCGAAATGGCAGGCCCAGTACCAGCAGTCTCCGACCAGCGAAGGGGCCGCGATCCTCAAGCGGGATAACTGGCGCCGCTGGGGGTCTCCTACAGAACAGTGTCCGGGTCCAAAGCATCTGAGAGCATGGACTGAGCTCGAGTCGCCGGCGTGCGACTACATCATCCAGTCATGGGACGCCGCCGCCACGGCTAACGACCGCAGCCACCCGAGCGCGATGACACTGTGGGGTGTGTTCAGGGCGGAAGACCCGAAGACCGGTCAGGAGATCAACAACATCATCCTGTTGTCGGCGTACAAGGCGCGCATGGAGTTTCCAGCGCTGAAACAGAAGGTCTTGCAGTTCTATAACGAAGATCAGCCGGATACGCTCCTGATCGAAAACAAGAGTGCCGGTATGCAGCTTCTGCAAGAATTTCGCTCGATGGGGGTGCCCGCCGAGAGCTTCACTGGTTCTAGTCGCGGAAGTCGTGGACTGCCGAACGACAAGATCGCACGTGCAAATTTGATTGCCGACATCTTCGCAAGCGGCTACGTATGGGCGCCAGAACGCCGGTTTGCCGAGGAAGTCATCGAGCAGGCTGCCGAATTCCCCAACGGGGCGGAAGACGATCTTGTCGATTCTCTGGTCCAGGCAATGCTGAGATTCCGAGAAGGCGGCTTCATCCGCACCGCCAATGACGAGGAAGAAGACGAAACCCCGCGCGTGCGCCGCAAGAGGTACTATTGATGACTCGTGAAGAAGCCCTCGCGCGGCAATTGGCGGAAGATAGCGGCTTCGACCCGGACGAACTGGGCGCAGAAGAGGACATGTTTCGGTTCAAGGATGGTGTTACCGCCATTCCAGACGCGCATTTCATCCGGCCAATATGGACTTTCTATGCCTACGAAGCCAAACAAACATTGGCTCGAGTAGCCAACCTTCCCGCGAGCGAGGACGCGCATGGCTGACGAAATCAACCCAAACCAATACTGGAAGCGCTATCCAAGCGTAGAGTTTGCGGTCGGGCCGCCAAAATCGTACTTTGAATTGTTCGGTCATAGGCATGCGTACGAAACTTTGACCAACGCAGGTTTGAAAGCGGAACTTGCCGAGGTTACTACCGAGGCAGATGTAAACGTTGCGTGGGAAAACTATTGGGGGCAACTGGACGCGTATCTGGATAGGGGTAAAGCCGTGTTCGTTTTTTGGCGGGTCGAACCGAGCGCGGAGAAAATAGGCGATCGATACTGGATTCGCTCGCGGTTGGTTATAGTAGAGAAAGCCAATGGCTGACTCAGCGGTCAAAGGCCAGGGCATCGAGCGTTCCGACTCCGTGTCGGGCACGATCGGCGCGCCCTATGTCGAGCCGACCGAAGACGGCGGCGCGCTGGTGAGCCTCGACGGGCCACCGCCCGAGACCCCCACCGACCTGCCGTTTGGCGGCAATCTCACGACGCTCTTCACCGAACAGCAGCTGCAAAGTCTCGGGCACGAAATCGTCCAGATGGTCAACGAGGATGATCGCAGCCGCGACGAGTGGAAAAAAAGCTACGCTCGGGGGCTGAGCCTCCTCGGCCTCAAGTATGAAGAGCGCACCGATCCGTGGGAGGGCGCCTGCGGCGCGTTCCACCCGATGCTGCTCGAAAGCGTCATCCGCTTCAATGCCCAGGCGATGATGGACATCTTCCCCGGATCCGGGCCGGCCAAGACCCAGATCATCGGCGATATCGACGACGAGGTCGAGCAGCAGGCGCTGCGTGTCAGCCGCGACCTCAACTGGCTGGCCACCCGCAAGATCAAAGGCTACCGGCTCGAAACCGACATGATGCTGTTCAACCTGCCGTTGGCGGGGACGACCTTCAGGAAGTTCGGCTTCGACGACAAGCGCAAGGTCCCATGGGCCGAGTACGTCCTGCCCGAGCATGTGGTGATGCCCTATTCCGCCGCGAGCCTCGACACCACGCCGCGCTACACGGTGATTCTGCCCAAGACCAAAAACTGGATCGAAGCCCGACAGGCGTCAGGGTTCTTCCGTCAGGTCGCGATCGGCCAGCCGGCGTTCAAGACCACCGAGATCACCGAGCAGAAGGACAAGATCGAGGGCAAGTCCAACACCAACCAGGCCAAGGACGTCCTCAACCGGCTCTACGAAACCCATATCGACTGGTTCTTCCCCGAGGACGCGGCCAATCTGTCCAAGCTGCCGGTGCCTTACATCATCACCGTCGACAAGGATTCGGTGGCAGTGCTGGCCATCCGCCGCAACTGGAAAGAGAACGACCCGGCGATGGAGCGGCAGCAGGATGTCGTCCAGCACAAATACATGCCCGGCTTCGGGCCTTACGGCATCGGCCTCATCAACATCCTCGGCGGGCTGACCGAGAGCGCGACCTCGCTGCTCCGACAGCTGATCGACGCCGGCACGCTCTCCAATCTCCCGGCCGGCTACAAGACCAAGCAGGCGCGGGTCAAGGACGACTCCTCGCCGATCGGGCCGGGCGAGTGGCGCGACGTCGATGTCGGCGCCGGAACGCTCAGGGAGAGCTTCTTCGCGCTGCCCTACAAGGAGCCCTCGACGGTGCTCCACGCGCTGCTCGGCAATGTCGTCGACGAGGGCCGCCGCATCGGCTCGGTCGCCGATATGAAGATCACCGACATGACCGGCCAGAACATGCCGGTCGGCACCACCCTCGCCATCATCGAGCGCTCGATGAAGGTGATGAGTGCCGTGCAGCAGCGGCTCTATGAGAGCTTCACCCAGGAGCTCAAGGTCATCTCCGAGATCGTCCACGACTTCATGGGCGACATCCCCTATCCCTTCCGCCTGAAGCAGCGCGAGCAGGGCGCCAGCCGCAAGGCCGATTACGACGATCGCGTCGACGTCATCCCGGTGGCCGATCCGAACGCCTCGACCATGGCGCAGCGCATCATGGTGATGCAGGCCATCATCCAGCTGACGCAGTCGGCGCCGACGATCTACAATCTGAAGAATGTCCACCGCGACATGATCACGGTGCTCGGTTCCGACAAGGCGGATTTCTATATCCCGCCCGAATCCGAGGTCATGCCCCGCGACCCGGTGACCGAGAACATGGACGTCTTGACCGGCAAGCCGGTGCGCGCCGGCATCGCGCAGGATCACGACGCCCACATCACCGTGCACATGGCCGCGGCGCAGGACCCCAAGATCGTCCAGATGCTGACCAACAACCCGGCGGCGCCGGGCATCATCGCCGCCATGAACGCCCACGTCCTCGAGCACATCGCTTTCCGCTATCGCAAGGAAATCGAGGAGCAACTCGGGATCGAATTGCCGCCGCCCGGCGAACCGCTGCCGGAGGATGTCGAGTACCATCTCGCCAAGCTCGCGGCCGCCGCGGCCGACAAGCTGCTCGACAAGAACACCGCCGAGGTCCAGCAGAAGGAAATCCTCGACAAGCTGCAGGATCCGGTGATCCAGAACGAGACGCGCGCGCTCGACATCAAGGCGCGTGAGGCCGACATCAAGCATATGAAAGTGCTAGCCGAAATCGATGGTGACCAGGCCGACCGGATCAAGGACGTGCTGCTCACGATCTTCAAGGAAATGTCCGAGACCGAGCGCTCGACGCTGGCGGCCGAGATCCAGAAGGGCAGCATTGTCACCGACGCCGAATTGCGTGCCGCCGAGATTGCTTCCGATCTGGGCCAGGGCATGATGGGTAAGGTCGCCGACCTGCTGATCGCGCGGGTCAAGGCGAAGGAAAAGAAAGCCGCATGAACGCTTTAGAGCGGGAAGTTCGCCAGAAACTGGAAGATACTCAAGAGATCATCCTGCGGGGTGACGCGCTCGATTATGTGGCCTATGCTTCCGCGGTAGCCCGTTACCGCGTACTGAAAGAGCTCGTCGACTTCGTCGACGATCGCCTCAAGGACCCCCAAGCAGGAGACGAAGACGACGATGAATAACGCCGCAAAGAGCTTTCCCAAGCTCGCAAGTGCCCCCGCCTCGGCAGCGGAACAGGAAACCGAACTGGTCATTCTCCCCGATCCCGTCGGTTACCACATGCTTGTTGCCCTGCCGACTTTCGACGAACGAACCGCCAAGGGCGTGTTCATCCCGGACCAGGTCAATGAGCGCGAGCGCGCCGCGACGGTGATGGGCACGGTCCTCGCCATGGGCGACGAGTGCTACAAGGACCCCAAGCGCTTCCCGGCCGGCAAGCCGTGGTGCAAGGTGGGCGACACGGTCCTCTTCTCCCGTTATTCCGGCATGCGCTTCAAGACCAAGGATGTCGCCACCGGCGAAATGGTCGAATACCGCATGCTCAGCGACGACAACATCGTCGGCACGGTGCCCGAAGGCGCCGAGGTTGGAGGTCTCTGATGGCCCGCGAAAGTTTCAAGCCGACACCCGGTGCGCGCAATTACATGCAAAACCTGCCGGCCAGCGCCGACGACCTGCCCGAAGAGACCCTGATCGACCTCGATGCCAAGGACGGCAAGTTCATCGTTGTCGATGACACGCCCGAAGCCGATCGCGGCAAGCCCGCAGCCGGCGACCGGTCGCTGAGCGACCAGGAAGATGACTTGCGCGGACTGAGCAAGAACGTCCAGAAGCGCATCGATCGCATTCGTTTCGAGACTCACACCGAGCGCCGAGCGCGTGAGGCGGCCGAACGCGAGCGCGATGCCGCCATAGAATTTGCCCGCACCCAGCAGGCCGAGGTCGAGCGCCTGCGCAAAAGCCAGGAAACCGGCGCCACTGCGCTGGCGTCCAGCATGAAGTCCGAGCGCGAAGCCCGGCTGGCCGACGCCCAGCGCCGGCTGGAGCAGGCGCATGCCGACGGCGACAATTCGGCGATTGCCAAGGCAACGTCCGATATCGCCGGGGCCCAGGCCGAGCTGGTGCAGATCGCAGCCCGCACGCCCGCGCCGCGGACGGAACAGGCGCCTGTCGCGCCCGTCCAGCCACAACGCCAGCAGGCCCCGGTCATCGAGCCGAATGTCGCGGCGTGGATTTCACACAACGATCGCTGGTTCAACAAGGACCGCAACAAGACCGAGTTCGCCATGTCGCTGCACAAGGCGATCACGGCGCGCGGCATCCCGACCAACAGCGACGAATACACCGCAGAATTGGACAAAGGGCTGAAAGCCGTGTATCCAGACCATGTTCCGTACGGCACTTCATCCGATGGAAGAACCGGCGGCGAGGACGAGGGTGGCTTCACCCCTCGTCGTACGAACGGCGTGACGGAAGGCTCCCGCGAGGGCGCCGAGGGGCAACCCAGCCCGAGCGACCGCACTGTGAAGCTGACGCGATCCGAAGTTTCTCTCGCCCAGAAAATGCGGATTCCTCTCGAACGTTACGCGGCTGAAAAGCAGCGTCGGCTCCAAGCCGAGAAAGGTGGCGCACGATGACCACGACCGTCGATCCCTGGGACGTCCTCGAAGGACCTTCCACCAGAACTCCCCGGTCCGTGGAAAAGCGAGGTTCGACTGAACGCAAACGCGTCTGGAAAGAACCGTCCCTGTTGCCCGAACCCGTACCCCGCGATGGCTGGGTCTTCAAATGGGTTCGAACGTCCAGCCGCGGTGTCGACGACAAGGTCAATGTCGACAAGCGGATTCGTGAAGGATGGGAAGCGGTGCAAGCCGAAGAGCATCCCGAGATCCTTGAAGAGTGGCATATGCCGGCTCGTTCAGGGAACATCGAATCCGGCGGCCTGCTGCTTTGCAAGATGCCGCAGGAAATGGTCGATCAGCGGACGGCGCACCTGGCCCGAAAGACGCGCGATAACATTGATGCCGCAGAAGAGAACTACATGCGCGACAACGATGAAATCGTGAAAAAGATCAGTCAGAACAAGTCCAAGCGCATGTACGGCTTCACCGCCCGATAATGCGAAGTGCAACACTGATCAAGGAGGACTGAAATGTCCGCCACTGCCAATCCGTACGGCATGATCCCGGTCTTGAACCAGGGCGCGCAGTACAATTCCCAGGGGTTCGAGTCCGTCCCCATTCTTGACGGCTACACCACGTCGATCTTTTACGGTGACGTGGTCAAACTCGGTTCCGGCCAGTACCTCGAAAAGGACACCGGCACCACGTCGCTCACGCCTTACGGCGTGTTCGTCGGTGTTCAGTACATCGACCCGGCGCTCGGCTATCTGTTCGAATCGAACTATTGGCCAGCTTCGACGACCACTGGCTACACGACCTATCCCAAGCTCCCGCTTGGCCGTGTCGTGACATTCCCGTGGGGCGTCTGGCAGATCCAGGCCGACGGCTCCGTGCCGCTCGCCTCGATCGGCGACAACGCAGCGATCGTTCAGACCGCCGGCGCAGCGCCTTTCGGTAGAAGCCGCAACGCGCTGAGTGCCTCCTCGATCGCGACCACCGATACGCTTCCTTTGCGCATCGTCGGTTTTGTCGAGTCCCCCAACAACGCCCCCGGCGACGCCTATACGGATGTGCTTGTCGTGTTCAACAACACGCAGCAGATCCTCACGGCTCTCGGCGTGTAAGGAAGGAGCAACAAAATGGCTGCTATCTCTCGTGCCCAGTTGCTCCGCGAGCTTCTGCCGGGCCTCAACGCACTCTTCGGGATGTCGTACAACGAGTACCCGATGGAGTTCATGGACATCTACACGGAACACTCCTCGGACCGTTCGTTCGAGCAGGACCAGAAGATCACCGGGTTCCAGTCGGCTCCGGTGAAGCAGGAAGGTGCCGCGACCCTGTTCGATACCGCGCAGGAAGGCTACACCTCCACCTACGTCATGGAGACCATTTCGATGGGCTTCGCGCTGACGCAGGAAGCCTTCGAAGACAATCTCTACGACTCGCTCAGCTCGCGCTATTCGCGTGAACTCGGCCGCGCCATGCGCAACACCAAGGAGATCAAGGCGGCGGTGCCGCTCAATACCGGGTTCACTGCTCTCGCGAGCAGCGGCTACGGTGTGGGCGACGGTGTTCCCCTATACTCCACGTCTCACCCGCAGGTTGCGGGCCCGGTCATCTCCAACCGTCCGACGGTTGCGGTCGACCTCAACGAGACGTCCCTCGAAGCGGCGACCATCCAGATCGCCGGCTGGACCGACGATCGCGGCAAGCTCATCCAGGCGCGCGTGCGCAAGATGATCGTGCCGAAGGAATCGATCTACATCGCGACCCGCATCCTCGAGACGCAACTGCAGACCGGGACGGCCAACAACGACATCAACGCGATCCGCATGACGTCTGCGGTCCCGGAAGGTTTCGCTGTCAACCACTACCTCACGGATTCGGACGCTTGGTTCCTGATGACCGACGTCCCCGAGGGATTCAAGTATTTCAACCGTATTCCCGTATCTGAAGATAGTGACGGCGATTTTGATACGGGAAATATCAGATACCGCCAACGCGAACGATACGCGTTTGGCGTATCCGATTACCTGTCGACTTGGGGCAGCCCGGGCGCGTAACGGAAGGAATACTCCTAGGGAAACCAAGGGGTTACAACGGGAAGGCCCGCTTCGGCGGGCCTTTTCGTTTTAGATACACACGGTGACTTTGACACTGTATAATTTTTACGTTTACTCCATACCCAAGGTGTGCTAGGTAGGTTCTGTTGTAACCACCTAGGAGGCCCTCATGGGCAATATCAAAGCAGTAATTGTCTGCGCCAGTTGCGGCGAGTCACGTATGGAGGCGGCGCGCGGATTATGCCGCACTTGCTATTCGCGCTGGCGCGAAAACGGCACGACCGAATACGTCAGAGATTTTCGAGACCGGCTGTGCAGTGTTGAAGGCTGCAGCCGACGCGCCCACGGACAGGGGCTGTGTTCTCTGCATCTGCAGCGACTTCGCCGCACCGGGACTACCGAGCCGGGTCGCAAGTACGATATCAAACGCAGTCGCGAGGAAATGTGGAGCTTGCACGATCTCTACCCGATATGGGCGGAGTTCAACCGGCCCAAGAATCCGCGCCCGGTTTTCGAAGGGTGGAAAAACGACAAGGACCTTTTCTTGGCCGATGTCGGGGCGCGGCCTAGCAAGCGGCACCGTCTCATGGCGCGCGACAGGTCTAAGTTGTTGGGCCCGGACAACTGGGAGTGGCGAGAGCATTTGGTCGTCAAACAGCCCGGAGAGACGAACGCTGAGTATGATGCGCGTCACCGTCTGGCGCGGCGCGAATTGAACGGTTCCGGCATGTGGGATAGCGATCTGCGCAGGAAGTACGGGAAGGACTTCGGCACCGCGCAATTGCGAGCCATGGCGGAAGCGCAAGGACACAAATGCGCGATCTGTGGCCAAGCCGAGACCGAGAAGCGGAACGGTATCGTCCGCCACCTCGCGGTCGACCATGACCACGAGACAGGCGCCATCCGAGAATTGCTTTGCCAGCGCTGCAACAAGGGCATCGGTACGTTCAGCGACGACACGGAGTTGATGCTCAAGGCGATCGCCTACCTCCGAAAGCATAGCCAAGCCGCTTGACGACCCGCCCCAATGAGGTCCACACTCAACGGGCATGATGACTCGAAGGGCCCCACTCCTCCCGGGCCGCCCATTGAGTTCCTCCCCTGTACTAGGCCCTCTGAAAAGAGGGCCTTTCTTTTTGCACGGTATCGGGCTACCGTCCCTTATCGGCGCCCTGTGAGGTACCCAACCCTCGGCTACTCCGGCTGCAGCGCGCCCCAAGGAGAACAAGGCTATGGGCCTCACGAATTTCCCGAACGGGATCACGTCTTTCGGCATTCCCGTATTTGGCGGCGGCGGCACGATCCCCGTCACCCCCGGCAACGTCTACTTCGTCAACTACACCACTGGCGTCGACAGCGGCCCGGGAAGTCTCACTTCCCCGTGGAAGACAGTCGAGTACGCCTACAGCCAGGTGACGACCAACAACGACGACGTCATCTGTCTCATGGGCAGCGCCACCCACGTCCTGAGCGCCATGCTCACGGTCTCCAAGAACCGGGTGCACTTCATCGGCGTCGATGGAACCGACGGTCGCTTCTACGGCCAGAACGCCAAGGTCAGCCTGACGGCAACCACCGGCGCGACCAACGTTTTCACCATGAAGAACACCGGCATCCGGAACTCGTTCACCAACATCAAGTTCATCAACATGTCGACGGTGACCGAAGGGTTGCACTGCGTCGGTGAGGGCGGCGAGTACGCGGTCTACACCAACTGCGAAATTTACAAGGGCACCGATCTCGACGAGACCACGGCCTCGCATCTCGTGCTCAACGGCGACAGTGCCCAGTTTATTGGCTGCACGATCGGCTCGCTTGCCGACGCGCTCAGCGGCACTGTTATCCGCCCGGCCGTTCGCCTGACCAAGGCCACTGTCGACACCGGCCTCGTCTGCCGCGATTCGATCTTTACCGACTGCCTGTTCTGGACCCAGGCCAGCCACACGACCAGCGCGCTGGTCTACGGCGCCAACGCGACAGACGTCGAGCGCATGCTCCTGTTCAAGCGTTGCGGGTTCATCAACAACCTCGCGAGCTCCGCGACGCCGGCGCAGGCCATCGCCATCGCGGCAACCCTCACGGTCGGCAACATCATCTGCGACCCGGGCTGCTTCACCGCCAAGTGCACCAAGCTCTCGACCACCACGGGTGTGTTGGTGTCCGGCGCAGCGCCGAACAGCGGCGCGGGCATCTCGACCAACGCGGCGTAATCCGGCGGCAGGCGGCTTGAGCCGCCTGCCTTCTTCCTGAAAGGAGGCGTCCAATGCCGGGCAGCCAGAGTCTCTCGAAGCCGCAAACCTTCAACTACGATCTCGCCGACGCGAGCCTTACCGGCTTCGCCAGCAACGTCACGGGCGCAACGTGGACGCTCACCGCGCACGCCGCAACCGACGGGCTCGCGCACCAGGTCTCGGTGCGCAATGACAGCGCCAATAACAAATCCTCGATCGCCATCGTGCTGGTCGGCCTAGACGCCGACGGCAATGCGCAGACCGAGTCCATTACCGGCCCGACCGGCAGCGCCACGGTCGAATCGACGCTCTACTACAAGTACCTGACCTCGGTGACGCCGGCCTCGACATGGGGCGCCGATACCGCGGATATCGGCTGGGTCGATGAGATCGCTTCGCCGATCATCGGGCTCAACTGGTTGGCCGACGCCATTGCCGCGCTCAATGCCGACGTGACGGGGACGATCAACTACACGCTGCAGCAGACCTTCGACGACTTCACGCTGCCGGCCTTCACGGCTCCCAGTCAGCAGGTGCAGTGGATCGACGTCGCTTCGGCCAAGACAGCCGACGGGATATTCAACACCGTTGGCGGCGCGCTCGGTGCGCGCCTCCTGGTCAATTCCTATTCGAGCGGCGCCGAGATCCAGCTCAACGTCAATCCGACCTATGTCGCCAACCAGCCGGACGGCGGAACGGGCGTCGGCTCGGACGTCAACATCATCTCGCCGCTCGACGCCCACGACCATGTCCAGACGGTGCTGTACGATGCGTCCGGCAACGCGCAGACCTACAACGCCAATGGCCAGGCGACGATGGCCAATTCAACGCCTGTGGTCATTGCGTCGGACCAGAGCGCGTTGCCCGGCAATATCACCCAGACTGGCGGCAATGCGCTTGTTGCGGTTGGCACGAGCGCGGGGACTACTGTGCCCCTCCCGGTAGGTGGTTTGGCGCAGGGCAGCGGCACCTTCCCGAACTACACCAATGGTCAGCGCGCCCAGGAGATTTTCGAGGCCAGGGGCGGCCTGTTTGTCACCCTCAAGCCCGAGAACTCCGCGTCGGCAGTCAGCACCGGCAGCCCCAACAGCGATAACCAGACGCCTGGCAACGGCACTGTCCTGAACGAAGCTACCTATGCCTACGGGTGGAACGGCACAGGCTGGGACCGGATCCGTCTCGCCGGCTCTTTGCTGGGGCAATTGGTCGAGCTCGGACCTTACAGTTATTCTCGCAAGACCGCCGACGGGCAGGTGAAGGCTACCGCCGGATTTATCCACACCGTATCGATTACGCCTACCGGCACCGTCACGGCAGGCGTGCTCTCGATCTACAACTCGGCTTCGGAGTCGGGAGCCGTGGTTGCGAGCTTCTCCCTTCCGGTCACCACGTTCACACCGTTCTCTGTTCAATTGGACGTAGCTTGCGGCACAGGCATCTATGTCGGATTTGACGCGACACTAGCCAATGTTGGTGTGACGATAAGCTACCGATAGCGGGTGAGATATGCGCAGCTGGGCAAGGCTCACCCTCTATGAAGTGAGTGGGTTCAAGTAGTGGCAGGCGGCGGATCGAGTTTCCTGCTCAAGAGCGGCGCGAAGGCGAGCGTGGTGACGTTGGAGCAGTTCGGTGCCGGCGCATCTGGCACGGACATGACCTCGGCCTTCGCAGCGTTCAACGCGTGGGCCGTGGCGCACTCCGGGCCAATTGTGCTTGCGATGGTTGCGGGGAAGCTCTACTCGGCTCAAAACGCCTACTGGACGTTCGGTATCGCCGACCTGACGGTCAACGCGAACGGCGCGACGTTCCGCGACCTGACGATCAACGGCAACGATTACAGCGCTTTCACGACATCGCCGGGCTCGGAGATCCTGTCGCCGGGGTCGCCGGTTCAGCGGCCAGCCAGCTATCTCCTTGCCTCGGCGGCTGTCGGGGCAACGCAAATCCAGTTCCTCACGGCGGCGGAAGCGGGTAACATCTCGGTCGGCCAGAGACTGCTGCTGACCTCTGGGCAGGTTCGGTTCGTCAACAACTGGCCGCTCGACACGACCTCGTTCAACTATGTCACCGCGACGGGCGTGAATGCAGGCACCGGCATCGTGACGATTACTCCGGCGCTCACCGAGCCGCTGCAATCGAACGCTATCTGGTACGCCATCCCCGGCCATCCCGAAGCGCTGGACGGCAGGGCAAGATGCAATCCGCTTGTCCAGTGGGACGTGGATCAGACGTTCAATGACCTGTTCATCGAGAGCGATAGCGTTGCGCCGTATTTCACCTACGCCAAGGGCGAGGCGATCACCTTCAGCGGCGGCGGCTTTGCGGGAGATTCCGGGGCCCCGACCCAGGCGGGCGAAGTCACTTATGACGGCTTCCACATGCCGCGCAATGAGATCGACATCAGCATCACCAAGGTTACCCTCAAGGACATGGTGGATGTCGAATACAGCCGGGGCGGCAATGCCTGCCGCGAGCAGGTTTGGGACAATGTGACGTTCATCGGCGGCGCGCTGCCGAACCTGATGCTGTCGCGCACGTCGACTATTTTGGGCGGCCATGTCGAGGGCGAATTGAAGATCGGCGAGGGCAATGGATGGATCGACACGTTCACCGCCACCGGTGCCGATTTCGCATCGGATAGCCAGCCGGAGTCCAGCGTTGAAAGCGGCGGCGTCGGCCGCGTGGTTTTCGGAACGGACGGGGTGACGTATTCGGGCGGGATTTTGACCGTGCCGCTCGCCGCGATGGGGAGCGATGCCAAGACCTTCATCAGCCGCGTCTATATCGGCCGGCGCATCGACATGATGCAACTGGTCGATGGGCAGGCGTACCGGTCACGGGGCTATTCGGGGCTGATTACCGCGGCGACCGGCGACGGGACGAACGCCTATATCACCGTCAGTTTTGTCGATGACGTGACTGGGGGCGCCTATGCGCCGGTCAGCACCGACATTTTCGGCATGGGCTGCGAGCCGGGCGCGACCGCGATCTCGGATTGTACCGTCGATGGTGTCGCCATTCAGGATCGGGTCTATGTGACCGAGTGCCATTCGGTCTATGACGCGACCATCGATCTGACCTCGGCCATGACCCCGGCAGTGGTCAAATACACCAGAGGCCGACTGACGCGGGTGGAAGTGCAAGTGCTGCGCGCCTATACCGGCTCGACTGGTGGCAACATCAACCTGGAACTCAAGAGCAATTTCCCCGGCGCGTTCCAATCGACGCTGAACAAGATCATCGACCTGCGCACCACAGGAACGCGGATCAGCACGCTGGTCGCCAACTCAGGCTGGACCGGCACGGGCGGGGAAAGCTCGGGTTCCAATCTGCCTGGCGCGTTCTTGTCGCAGCTTCACAGCGCGGTCTCGACAATGGCAGGCTCGGGAAGCGAGTTGCCGCAGGTCCGCGTCATCTTGAACTTTGATCATCCGTTTAACTGATCTTCGTGCTAGGATAGGGCCATGACAACCAGCGGCACCACGACCTTCACGCTCGATATGGTGGAAGCCATAGAAGAGTCTTTTGAGCGCTGCGGGCTCGAGAGCCGCAGCGGCTACGACGCCCGCACGGCCCGGCGCAGCATCAATCTCATGCTGCTGGAATGGGCGAACCGTGGCCTCAACATGTGGACCTACGAAGAGCGCACGCAGCTGCTCACCTACAATGTCGGCGAGTACGATCTCGGTGCCGACATCGTCGATGTGATCGAGCAGGTCGTGCAGTTGCCTCCGGGGTCAAGCTCGCAGGTGGCGCGCATCAACATGACGCGCGTGTCCGTCAGCACCCAGGCGACGCGCACCAATCCGAATATTCTCGGCCGGCCGGTTGAGGTCTACTATCACCGCGGCACCGACGGCATCACTGCCAATGTCTGGCCACTACCCGGCGACGGCGGCCCGTTTACGCTGGTCTATCATGTGCTGCGGCGCATCGAGGACGCCGGCGCCTTCACCAACAATGGCGACTTTCCGTTCCGCTTCCTTCCCGTGTTCGTCGCAGGGCTCGCATACTACATCGCGCAGAAGAAGCGGCGCGACGATCCCGCGCTGGTCCAGACGCTCAAGGCCGAGTACGACGAGGCGTGGGCGAACGCGTCCATGGAAGATCGGGAGCGTGCTACGTTGAGTATGACGCCGCGCGCTTCGAGCTATCGAGTGGGTATCAATTGAGCCAGGGCGGCACAACCCAGTCGAACGTCTCCCCTCCCTGGGCCCTTGGCGAATGCGATCGCTGCGGGTTCCCCTACCTCTTGAGCGAGCTCAAGCGGGAAATCTTCGATATGAAGTTCAACGGGCTGCGCGTCTGCCCGACCTGCCTCGATGTCGATAATCCGCAGTTGCAGCTGGGGCGTCTGAAGGTCGACGACCCACAGTCGTTGCTCGACCCGCGCCCGGATATTGCGCGTCTCAACTCGGTCGGGTTGTTCGGATGGATGCCGATAGGCAACCCTCTTAATTCGATAAACTGCCAAGTCGGCAATCTCACGGTCCTCGTGACGTAGCGCCCCGGACCTGCTACACAGACGGCAACGAAGGAGACGATCCATGACCAACATGCCGAAAATGAAGGGGGTTAGCGTCCCCAACAAGATGACGGCCAGCGCGGCCGGCGGCCTCGGGCGCCTCGAAAAGAGCGCCATGACGGCCAAGCAGGGGAAGGTGAAGCCCAAATGAGCGACGGCCACCAGACGACCGGGTTCGGCGCGGCGCGCAAGCCGCCCAACAAGCCGCAGATCGATCGCTACTGCGTCAGCCCGCAGCTGGCGCCGTCTCCCTTGACGCCGCAGGCCAAGAAGGCTTTCGCGTCGTCCGAGAACTACCACAAGGACACGGCGCGAAAGTAAATGGCGACGCTCGCGGAACTGACGGCGGACATTGAGAGCTACACCACTTATTCGTCCGACGAGTTCATCGCCGAGATCCCGCGCTTCATCGAGTCCGCTGAAGAGCGTATCTTCTACTTTGTGCAGCTGCCGAACTTCCGGCGCGCGCAGACCGGTACGTTGACAAGCGGCAACCCCTACCTCCAACTTCCAGACGACTTCCTTGCCGCGTCGAGTGTGATGATCACGGTGCCTGTCACGCTCGAGAGCATCTTCCTCCTGAACAAGGACGTCGAGTACATCCGCCAGGTTTACCCTGTGACGACCACGACTGGGGTGCCGTTCTGCTACGCGCTATTTGACGCCGACGCGGACGATACCACTATTCTGATCGGCCCGACGCCCAACGCTGCTTATGACGTCCAACTGAACTATTTCTACCAGCCCGCATCGCTCACGGCCAACCCGGCCGGCGGGACGTGGCTTTCCAACCACGCCTACGATACGCTGCTTTATGGCTGCCTATCGGAAGCCTCGAACTGGATGAAGAAGGTGGCAGGCATCGACAACATGGGCGACACTTACGAGCAGCGCTTTATCGCCGGCATGGCAGCGCTCAAGAATCTCGGCGAAAGCCGCGACCGCAAGGACACCTACCGGAGCGGTGAGAAACGCAAGGCGGAGGCGGCCTGATGCTGAGCGTCGAAAGCGGCCCGCGTTTGGGTACAGTCGAGACGATCGTCACCAGCGGACGCGGGCTCAACCCCGAGGAACTGGTGCGCCTTTATCTGCCCAAGATCATCTTCGTCAGCCCCGAGCTGCCCGAGGCCGAGCGCGCCGCCGGCGAAGCGCAGAAGGACGCGATTGAAGCGTTGCTGTTGCGCGCGTTCGCCCAGGCGCAGAAGAGCCAGAACACAAGCATCTTCAATGTCCTGATGGACACCGGCCACGAGAGCGCCGCAGAACTGGTAAGGAGCCTCTGATGGCAATTGTTCAGGCGATGTGCACGAGCTTCAAGGTTCAGTTGCTCACCGCGACCCATGACTTCACCAACACCACGGGCGATTCGTTCAAGCTCGCGCTGTTCCGCGCGCAGGCCAGCATCTCGGGGTCTTTCGGTGCCGCAACGACCAACTACTCTGACATGGGCGCCGACGAAGCGAGCGGCACGAATTACACGGCGGGCGGCAACGCGCTGACCAATGTCACGCCGACCTCGAGCGGCACGACGGCCTATACCGATTTCGCCGACCTCGTGTTCTCGACGGTGACGATCACGACTTCGGGCTGCCTCATCTACAACGACACCAAGTCCGACAAGGCCGTGGCCGTGTTCAATTTCGGTGGCGACAAGACGGCGACAGCCGGCGATCTCACCATCATCTTCCCGACGGCAGACGCATCGAACGCTATCATCCGGCTGGTCTAAATGGCCGTCGGCTGGGGGCGCAGCACATGGGGCTCCGGCGAGTGGGGAACGGGTTCGGGCTCCGCCACGGACGTGCTGCTGACGGGCATCCCGGCAACGATGAGCCTCGGGCTGCTGGACGAAGCATGGAGTTCGTCGCTGGAATTGACCGGCTTCGATGTGACCACAGCGCTCGGCGACCTCGGTGTTGGTACGACGGTCTTTATGACGGGCGTCTCTACCCAAGCATCGCTGGCTAGTGTATTGGTCTGGGGGCTGGTGCCGATCAACCCACCGGCCGGAAGCTGGGTGCCGACACCCGCAGGACCGGGCGGAGGCTGGGCGCCGGTCAGTGGCGGGTCTGGTGGATGGACGCCGGTAGTGACATGAACGATAGCCGAGGACCCTGATGGCCAGTACCTACTCTCCCTCTTTGCGGCTTGAGCTCATGGGCACCGGCGACCAGTCGGGCACCTGGGGTGACACCACCAACACCAATCTTGGAGCGCTGCTCGAGCAGGCCATCACCGGGTTCCTGAGCGTCGCGCAGGGCGACGCGACCCTGACGCTGACGAGCCTCAATGGCGCCTCGGACCAGGCGCGCAACATGGTGATCGATCTCACCGGCGCAATGACCAACAATCGGAACGTCGTTGTTCCGACAGCAGCCAAATTCTACCTCTTCAAGAACTCGACCACCGGCGGTTTTTCCACCACGATCAAGACGGCGGCGGGCACTGGTGTCGCCATCGCGGCGGGTACTGCGCAACTCGTCTACTGCGACGGCACCAATGTGGTGCAGGGCCTTTCCGGTACGCTGGCCGCGCAGGCGGCATCGGCTGTCGCGATTACCGGCGGCACGATCACCGGGCTGACTTCGTTGACGCTCCAGTCGGGCGCTGCATCTCCGGCCAGCAATGACGCGGCGGCGCTGGGCACCGCGACTGAAAGCTGGTCGGACCTGTTCATTGCGTCAGGCGGCGTCATCAATTTCGCCAATGGCAACTGGGTCGCGACGCATACGTCCGGCATCCTGACAGTTGGCACTGGCGATTTGCGCGTGACAACGGCCGGTACCAACGCAGCTTCGGTAGTGACTGTTGGCGGCACGCAGACGCTGACGAACAAGACACTGACATCCCCCACGTTAACGACTCCCGCACTCGGTACGCCTGCCTCCGGCGTGATGACCAATGTTACTGGCACCGCAGCAGGGCTAACCTCTGGCGTCACTCAAGCACTCAAAAGCGCAACAACAACGGTAGATGTGTCGGCGGCGACGGCGCCGACGTCCGGGCAGGTTCTCACTGCGACAGGCGCGTCAACTGCGACATGGCAAAGTCCTAGCGGTCTGACAGTAGACAGCCAGCAGCCAACATCGGACGTGAACAACGTCACATCGACCGGGTTCAGCGGGTGCAAGGTTGTAACCGTCGATTTCGCTTTCACATGGACGAATGCAGCGGCGAAAACCATAGATGTGGAAGCCCGCGTCAGCGGCGGAACATGGCGGACACTTCGGACGCTGACCACACTGGCCGACGCGACAAGCTCATTTTATGGGCTTGTGAGGATCGACAATTTCAACGTGGCTGAAAGCAAAAATGGGTATGTCGGGCAAAGTACCGACGCCAGCGTTTTGGATAACAGCAGCGCGGTAAATTCCCCCGGCACCGGAGCATCCCCCCTTCCATTTTATGCCTCCTATGCCGAGGTCTGGGACGAAATCCGCATCAACGTGACGGACGGAACGACCGGCATTGAAGGCTCGACCGCCGATCAACGTGGCCGCTGGTATGCGGTGGGGCAGGCGTAAACCGGCGCGGCGTCGATAGCCGCGCCGCGTAAATTCAGGACTTCACGCAATGCTCGTTGACGAACACTTCCCACGGACAGGAGCACGAGGCCGAGCCCGGAGTCGTGACGAAGCCGTCGACCTGGTGATGCACGGACTCGCAGCCGGGGTTGTTGGCGTAGGAGTTCGGCCCGAACAGGGTGCAATTCGGCACCGCGGGGTCATCGGTGAAAACCGGATTGTGGGCACCGATCTCGAAGCCGCCGATGCTCAGCGCATAGGCGGGGGTGGAAAGGGCCAGCATGACCGCGGCGACGAAGGCGAGAGACTTCATTGAAAACCTCGTTGGTTTGGTTCAGAACGTTGCTAGTATAGCAGAGTCGCCGGGATTTTCATATGGCCGAGCCAATCAAGATCCAGTTCCGCCCCGGGATTAACCGGGAGACTACCAATTACGGCAACACCGGCGGCTGGTACGATTGCAACCTGGCGCGCGTCAGGACCGGGACGTGGAGCTCGATCGGCGGGTGGCAGCGTTTCACAGCGAGCGCCATGCTGGGCACGCAGCGCAGCCTTTTCCCGTGGAGCCTGTTGAATGGTGGGCAATACTACGGCGTCGGGACTGCGTGGAAATACTACGTCATCAAGGGCAATGTACCATACGATGTGACGCCGATTCGTCTGGTTGTCAGCGGCATCGCGAACGACCCCTTCGAGACTGACGCTGCGGGTTCGACGCTGGTCACCGTCACCGACGTCGCGAATGGGAGCGTGGTCAACGACTTCGTAACTTTCTCGGGCGAAGTCGGCGATATCGACGGCATCCCGTCGGCGGAGTTCAATGCCGAGTTCCAGATCGTCTCCATTATCGACGACGATCACTACACCATCAATGTCACGACCCCGGCCAGCGTGGGCGGGGTGTCGGGCGGCGGTGCCAGCGTCAGTGCCGAGTATCAGCTCAGTGTTGGTTTGGACACCACCGCGACGGGTGATGGCTGGGGCACTGGCCCCTGGGGCAGCAATGGCTGGGGCGAGGGCTCCGGTACGACAACTGAGACGGATCAGTTGCGCCTTTGGTCGCAGGATAATTTTGGCGAGGACCTCGTATTCAATCCACGAGATGGTGGCATCTACTACAAGGACATGAGCGCCAATATCGCCGATCGGGCGGTGAACATCACAACGCTGACCGATGCGTCCGACCCGCCGACTACGGCGCATTTCATCCTTGTCAGCAACAATGACCGGCACGTTCTTGCCTTCGGCGCCAACACGATCGGTACATCAGTACAGGATCCCATGCTGGTGCGCTGGGGTGACACCGAAAGCCTGATCCAGTGGACGCCCGATACGACTAACACGGCCGGAAGCCTCTTGCTTTCGCTCGGCTCGCAAATCTGGACGGCCGTCGAGACAACCACGGAGATCCTCGTCTTTACCGACACGGCGCTGATCTCGATGCGTTTCGTCGGGCCGCCTTTTGTCTTCGGGCAGGCGGTCATTGCGTCGAATATCCAGTTGCTCGGGCCTAACGCCGTGACGACGGCGGGCGCGGTCACAGCCTGGATGGCGAACGGTATCTTCCAGTGGTACGACGGCGTCGTGCACGACATGCCGTGCTCGGTCCGTACTTACATCTTCTCGATCCTCAACACCGCGCAGACCGAAAAAATCTACGCGGGCGTCAATCGGCAGTTCAAGGAATTCATCTGGCTGCTGCCGGTGAACGGCTCGTCCGAGAACAACTTCTACGTGATCTGCAATTACGAGGATTCGAGCAACCTGCTCTGGTACTATGGCGCCTTCAATTCGATGGGCCGCACCACATGGCTCGATGCGACCTTCGCTTCGACGCCTTTCGCCGGCGCGACCGACGGCTACATCTACGCGCACGACACAGGCGCGACGGATCAGTCCGAGGAGCCGGCACTCATTCTCGACTCCTACCTCACCTCGTCGGTGTTCGAACTTGCCGATGGCGGCAACTTCATGCTGGTCTCGCGCATGATCCCGGACGTGAGTTTCGAAGGCTCGACGGCGACAACGCCATCGGTCGACATCACTTTCGCACAGCGCGATTACCCGGGCTCGGCTTTCGTCGAAGGGCCCGACGATCCGGTGACGCGCAGCGTGGCGCTGCCAATTGAGCAGTACACGCAGAAGGTTGACAAGCGCTTCCGCACGCGCTCGACCCAGATCGGGATTGCCGCCACCGAGGTCGGAACGTCATGGCAGCTTGGCGTGCCGCGTGTCTATGCCGCGCCTGACGGGCAACGCTGATGGCCGTAGCCAGCCAGGCCGTCATCATCCCGGCGCCGCCTCGGCCACCCGCCGATGGCGTCTGGACGGTGGATTATGGCAACCAGCTCAATCGCTGGCTCGACAACCTTTCGCGCCTGCTCGGCGGACCCTTCTACCTTCGGGGCACCGGGCTGTTTTTCCCGCCCGGGTCGTTGCCAACGAGCGGCTACGGTCTCTACGCCGGGGAAGTATTTTCGAATGCAGGGGTGCTGACGATGGTCCTCGAAGGTGATATCTGGTTGGGATCGCTATCGGCGACGACAGGTCTGGGCGACCTGACGGTCACGGTCTAGGAGCGCGGCGCATGGCCAATGCCAATTGGACGCGGGTAGTCAGCGGGTCTGTCCCGCCGGGGTGGTCGAACCAGGGGGATGGGCCTCCGCAAGAGACCAAGGTCAATCGCGCGTACCCAGCCGCCGCGGGCTCGACTGTCTCTAACAAAGGCATCGCCCAACTGGCTTCATCGCCCCCCGGCATGATCAATTCGCATTTGATGAGCGACCCGGCGCTATCCCCCTATTCGTGGTCGAAGCCCAATCGTTTCCCTGGCGGCTATTACGATCCGGCCTATATTCCGCCGCCCTATGATCCGGAATTTCCGCAAGGCGGTCTGCCGGTCAATTCCGACGTCCCGCTCAATCTCAGCGATTACGGTATCGCGCCTGGCACGCCGATGACGCCGGGCAGCCCGGCACCAGCCGGGGTAGATCCGACGCTGTGGGACAATATCGTTAACGGCGGCGGCACGCTTCTCGGCAGCACCACGATCGGCGGCATCGCCAGCACACTCCTGCCGGAGCAATGGTCGGGTATTGGCGCGGCAATAAAGAACTGGGGCAACGGCCTTGGTTCGACCGATCGTTCGACATGGACGATGATGGAGCGCAATCCGACTTACCGGGAAGCTGTGCTGCATCCGAAATCAACAGCGACCACTGGACGCAGCGGTGTCGGGTCAGATAATCGTTCGCCGAGCCGGTCCGACCCCCTGCCTCCGCATACAGGTGGTGGCGGCACGCCCACGGGTGGCGGTGGCGGCGGCGGATCAGGCGGTGGCGGCGGATCAGGCGGTGGCGGGTCAGGCGGTGACACGCCGAACATCCCGCCGATCGCGGCCAATTTCTACGATCGCACGGCGCGCTTCCCGAACATGCCGCCCTTCCGGCCGGGCGTCGATCCGGAGTTCTCGTACTTCGATTACCCGAACAACCCCAAATGGGCCGAGGGCGGCATCGTCGGCTATGCTGAAGGTGGCGAGGTCAGCCCGCTCGCGCAGCAGGACCCGCGCATCGAGGTCATCGCCGCGGCCGAGGACGCCCTGCACAACGCCATCGAAGGCCAGCCCGAGGCCAACGATGAGGCCGACATCCAGAAGTTCGTCGAGACCTTCGGGCCCGACGCGCTCGAAAAGCTCAAGGCCAATGTCACCGCGGGCATGAAGATGCGCCCGGGCAAGGCACGCATGATCCAGGGGCCGGGTGGCCCCAAGGATGACGCCGTCCCGGCGCTGATTGACGGTGTTCAGCCCGCGGCGCTGAGCAACGGCGAGATGGTGATGAGTGCCGATGCAGTGGCGGGGGCCGGCAACGGTGACCACGCCGCCGGCGCCGAACAGCTGATGGCGCTCAATGAAGCGCTCAAGGCTCGAGCGGCAGCGTGACATGGGTGGTCTCGGCTGTACCGCCGTCCGAGATCAAGACGATCTGGCCGGTCGTGGCGCCCCTGCTGCAACCGGCTATCGAGTACTCAGGTGGCCGTATCGACATGCGCTCGGTCTTCGAGTGGCTGACGGACGGACGATATCTGCTTTGGGTAGCATACCAGGACGTGGCGCGGATCAAGGCAGCATTCGTGACGCGCGTAGCGACCTATCCGCGCAGGAAAATCTTGGCAGTTGATCTGGCTGGTGGTAGTAACCTCAATGGTTGGCTTGAAGAAGTCGACAAAACCTTCCGGGCTTTCTCGCGTCAGTCCGGTCTTTCTGGGGTCGAGCTTTACGGCCGCCCCGGTTGGGCGCGTGCGCTAAGACAATTCGGCTGGCGCCAATCGGCGGCCATGGTCGACACCGAGTAGGAGCGCACAGTGCTACGCGATTACCGAAACGACATGAGCGTAGAACGGGCCAGAGAGCTGTTTAATTACGACCCGGAGACGGGAACGATAACAAACCGTACTAATCGCTCGCGCGCGCCCGCAGGCGCGCAATCGGGGTACGTTAGACCCGATGGGTACCGCACCATTCGCGCTGATCACACCGCGTATTTGGCCCACCGAGTTGCGTGGTTGCTTTATTATGGCGAGTGGCCGACGCAGCACATTGATCATGTTGATCAGAACCCGTCCAACAATGTCATCGCTAACTTACGGGAGTGTGATGACGCAGAGAATGCGCAGAATTTAGCGCCAAAAGGTTACGGTACCAGTGGCTACCTAGGTGTCACTAGGTACCATCACGACCCTACTAAATGGGTTGCCAAGATTAAGAAAGCACAGAAAGCGTATAATTTAGGCATCTATAATTGCCGTACTGCGGCGTACGTAGCATACTGCACCGAGAAGCGGCGCATTCACACATTTGCAGCCGGGGCGACAGGGGGCCAAAATTAGCAAAGGCGGGGACACTACCACAACGAACTCGACGAGCTCGCTTCCGGATTATTTCGACCCCTACATGCGAGACATGCTGGCCAAAGCCAAGGGCGTCACCGAACTGCCCTACCAGACGTATGGGAATCAACGTCTGGCTGACTTCTCGCCCGACACCAACGCATCCTTCGACATGGTGCGCGGCATTGCCGGTGCCGGAACGCCCGACGTCGACAACGCCCTCGCCACCACCGGTGGCATTGCGAACTATCAGGCCAGCCAGATTCCGGGCGCGGACCTGACGCAGTACATCAATCCCTACACGACCAACGTCCTTGACGTGCAGAAGCGCCGCGCGACGCAGGCGTTCCAGGAGCAGCAGGCCGGGCGCGACGCGTCCGCCGTGCAGGCCGGAGCCTTCGGCGGCGACCGACGTTTCGTGCAGGACAGCCTCGCGCAGCGCGATCTCAACAATCAATTGCAGGACATGGACGCGACGGGCCTTTCGGCTGCCTTCGACCGCGCCACGAACCTGTTCCAGAACGACGAGACCAACCGTCGTCTCGGCGCCGGGCTCGGGCTCGACGCTGCCGCGCAGCAGGGCCAGCTCGCAAGTCTCAGGCAGGACCTCGGGTTCAAGGGTGCCGAAGCGCTCAGCGGCGTCGGCTCCAAGATCCAGCAGCGCGAACAGGCTGGGCTCGATTTGGCCTACAAGGACTTCGCCGCGCAGCGCGACTACCCCGCGCAGCAGTTGTCGCTCTATTCGCAGCTGCTCAGCGGCACGCCGGTCACGCCGTCGACGTCGACCACGACGACCGAACCCGCACCCAGCTTCCTGTCGCAATTGCTCGGCCTCGGCGTCGGCGCGGCCGGCATCTGGGACCTCCTGAACTAGGCGGCGCGCCATGGCCAACCTGATCGAACAGATGAACGTCCTCAAGGGGCTCACCGACGAGCACCTGCAGGGCGAATTGCAGGCGCCGTCCGGCAGCGCTCCGCCGTTCCTTGTCGCCACCGAGATCGCTCGACGCAAGGACATGCGCAAGCGCTACGAACAGGAAGCCGCGCGGATGAAGCCGCGCACCACGGTCATGGACGACCTGACCGCGCAGCCTTCCATGGGACCGCCCATGGGCGCGCCGCCGGCGAACTTCGCCGAAGGCGGCATCGTCGGCTATGCCTCCGGCGGGCCGATCGACTACGACGCCATCGCACAGCGCTACAACGACAGGCTCGAAGGGCTGAGCGGAGACACCGACCGGGCGCGTGCATTGGCGCTGCTTGCGGCCGGCGCGGGCATTCTCGGGGCCAAGACCTCGAACCCCTTCACGGCTGTCGGCCAGGGCGCGCAGCAGGGCATCCTGACCTATCAGGACCAGATCAAGAATACCGACGCCGAGGAACTGGCGCTGCTCCGTGGCATCACCGATATCGGGCAGTTGCAGCACAGCGATTCGCTGGCGCAACTTGACCAGGACTTCCGCGAGCGCGAACTGAAATCGCAGGAAGAGCGTGACGCCGCGCGGTTGGCGGACGATAAACTTCCCGCCGAAGCGCGCACGGTTGAGTGGTACGCGAAACAGCCCCCAGAAGTACAAGCGATCCACGATAAGCTGTACCCGCCGTACAATCCGACATCCGCTACAGGCACTGAACGGCTGAACGACGACCTCAATCGTATCTTCGACAACGCGCTCAAGGCTGTGCCGGATCCCGCGATCCCCGCCATGACGCCGGAAGAGATGCAGACGCAGTTGCAGGACAAGCTGGGGCAGGCGCGCAAAGCTGCGTATAACCAGATCCGCGCGACTTACGGCCCGGAGATCGCGGCCAACTGGGCGATGAACCAAGGGATCGATCCGAGCACCTTGCTTATTGGCGGCGGCGCGGCAACTGGTGTAGACAATACGGACCCTCTCGGCCTCGGGCTCTAAAACATGGCGATGACGCTCGCGGACATCCGCGCCAAGTACCCTCAGTATGCGGGCGTCGACGACCAGAAGCTGGCTGACGCCATCTACAACAAATACTACGCGGGCAAGGACCGGCGCGAATACGATGCGCGCGTCGGGCTGAAGCCCTATGACAGCCTGCTCACGGGTGTCGCCAAGGGCGTCCAGAATATCGTGCCCGGCATGGAGCAGTCACTCGCGGGCATGTCGCAGATGGCGGGCGAGTTCCTGACCGACGCAGCGACGGGTGAACCCCAGCCTCCATCCATCACGGGCAATCTGCTGCACGACCTCGGCAATGTCGTTAACGCGCCGACCGATCTGGCGCGCGCCGCGATCGGGCTGCTGCCCGAAGAGACACGTAAGGGGCTGGCGCGCGAAGGCGCGATGCAGTCGCTGCGTGGGCAACTGCACGCGCAGGCCGCTGAAAAGAACATGGCACAGGTTGACGCCCCGACGCTCTCGGCGCCGGCGATCGCGGCGACCACGGTCACCTCCACGGCGCAGATGATCCCGGCCATCGCGGCCTCGATCCTCCTGCGCAACCCGACTCCTGCGCTGGCAGCGGCTGGAGTGCAATCCGGCGGGCAGGCGTACCGTCAGGGCCGTGAAGACCAGATCGACTGGGAGAAGGGCTTCTTCGACGAGGCTAACAAGGCCGGGTTGCAGCCTGAACAGGCGCGGCAATATGCCGGGCTCTACGCTGCGGCCGAAGCCATCCCCGAGATGCTGCCGCTTGGCGTCCTCCTCAAGGAAGGCACCAAGGCGGTTACGCGCGTAGCCCAGAGCGTCGTGACGGAAGCGGCCTCGGAGGGCATCACGCAGGCGCTGCAATCGGCGCTCGATAAAGGCTACGTCAAACCCGACATGACCTGGGGCGAGGCGTGGCCGCAGATCGTTCACGCCATGGCCGCCGGCGCGATTGGCGGCGGGGTATTCGGTGTGGGCGCGCAGGTCCTCCATGGGGCCAGCGCCACACCCGAGACCCCGCCCCCAGTCGCGCCCGGCGAGCTTCCGGTTGTGCCGCCCAGCGATCCGATCGAGGACCGGCTGGCGCTGCCCAGTCCGGGCGTGCCTTTGGCGCTGCCAAGCCCCGACGCCTTCAAGGCACCGGAGATGGCGCGCCGCCAGCCGGCCGCGCCGATGCGCGAATCCGAGCAGACCTCGCCGACAGTTGACGAACTCGACTATCAGGCGCGTGTCGCGCTACAGCGCAGCAGGCAGAAAGAGACGCAGGCGCTGCTCGACACGGCGCGCGAGACCATCACGCCGCTCGGTTCGTTCAGCCCGGCGGAGATCGGCGAGGATGCCGCCGGCCGTGTGCGCCAGCGCCGCATCCAGATGGGCAAGCCCGTCGAGGCGCCGGTGACGATTGCCGAGCTGGCAGCCGCCAAAGTGCCGCAGCGCCAGATCGACGCCATCATTGCCGCGCGCCGCCCGGTGACGGCGGAAGCGCCGCTGACGGCGCTCGACGTGACGCGCGCAGCCGCAGCCAAGAACATCATCGCCGACGACGGTAATTTTGGCGAACTGGCACTGCGCACCACGGGCCAGAAGAATTTGCGCCGCATGACGCAGGCGCAGCTCAATGCCTTGAAGACGACGATCGACGCCATGCCCGCGCATGACGCGCCGGTCACCGTACCGATCGCCGAGCAGCCGGGGTTCACCGAGGATCACTACGGCAAGGCGCTCGACGCCATCCGCAAGGATGGGCGCTACAGCGCACAGGCGATCAAGGACGCCACGGGTCTCAAGGACGCAACGGATGTGCGCGCTATACGCGATGCCATGGTTCGGCGGGGGCAACTGGTTCAGCACTCCCCCGCCGATTTCCGCCTCTACGACGTCGTCGGTAAAGAGCGCCAGGCCGTACCCGACGACCTGCCGCCCGGCGCGTTCAAGGAACACGTTGTCCGGCGCCTGCCGGTCGGCCAGATCCGCATTCGCCACAATGGCAAGTCGCTGGGCACGTTTGGCTCGGGCACCGAGGCGCGCAACAAGGTGCGTGAAGTCCGCGCGGCCGAAGCAGAACAGGGTCTGCAACAAGGCCCGATCGCGCTCGAGCAGGCCGAGGACGTCGCCTGGGGCGTCATGGAAAATCGCTACGACGAACAGGGCAACCTGCTCGGGCAGGTGGTAGTCGACACGCATCGCAACGAAGACGACGCGCAGCGGTCCGCCGAGCGGCTCAACAATCCCGATACCGGTGCGCGCTACACGCAGACAGCGGTACAAAACGTACAATCTGTACAAGGTTCCGAGAACGTTCCGGCACGCCGTGTCGTGCCGCCGGCGGCGCTCGAAGGCCGCGTGCCTGAAATCCTGAAGCGCCTCAACCAACTGGCCAAGGACCGCAAATTGCCGCTGCTGGGTGTTCGCGTCAGCCTGCAGTCACGCATCGAAGACCCCGAGGCCGGGGGCGTCGAGGGGCTCTACTTCAAGAAGCTGATCTCGCTGTCAGCCGAGAGCCTGACGCCCAACATGAGCACGGACCAGATTGTTGATAGCCTGGCGCAGGTCATGGACCACGAACTGGTTCACGCCCTGCGCGCCACGGGCGTGCTCAGCCCCGAGACGACAGGCTGGAAGACATTGGCGCGCTACGTGCGCCGCGCGCGCCGCGGTGACACGCGCGAGACCTTCATGGAATTCGCGCGGCGCCACTACAGCCAGATCGAAGGCTACACCGCCGACATGATCGAGGAAGAGGCCATTGCCGAAGCCTTCCGGGCGTGGGCCGCGAACCGGCGCGCCGTCGTTGGCCAGCCGGCGACCGTGTTCCGGCAGATCGTCGAATGGTTCAAGCGCCTGACATCCGCAGTGCCAGAGGACCTGTTCCGTGCCATCGAAAGCGGATCGCTGGTCGAGGACGCCTTGCGCCCGCCTGGCTCGAACCTGCCGCGCGCCCGCGCCACGCGGCAGATGGAACAAAGCGCCGCCGAGGCGAGTGCCGCGCAGGCGGCGCAGGACGAGAATCTTGTGCGCGTCAAGTCGCGAGAGTTCCTCCGCGCCCGGGCGCAGGCGCGCGAGGATCGCTACGGGCGCTCGGGCCCCAAGACCGTCATCGGCACGACGCCCAATCGCGCTTACGAGACGGGCGACGTGGCGATGCCTCCAGCGCTCGAGGCTGCGGTAGCGAGCTACCGCGAAAAGAACGGGATCGGCGGCGCGCCGCTGCGTGTCTACCTGCCCGAGGACGTTCATTATCTGGCGCGTGTCGCCGACGCGCAGCAGAAGGGCGTCCACGCGCCCAAGGCCGACGCTGTCGCCAAAGCTTACCGAGCGCTGGTAACCGAGACCAAGGCGATGTTCCAGGCGCTGGGCGATCTGGAAGTCGAAGCCTGGATCGGAGACGGACAGCCCTATGCCTCGCCGGCCGAGATGCTGGCCGACATCGCAGCCGGGCATTTGCGCATGCGGCTCAGCAACGGTCTCTTCGGGCCTGGCGCGGACAACCCGGGCCACCCGATGAACGACGCCTCGGGCGTCAAAACCGTCGATGGGCAGGACCTGAGCAACAACGATCTGTTCCGGGTTGTCCATGACGTCTATGGGCATGGGCAGGCTGGGTTCCGCGACAACCCGCGCGGCGCCTACAACGCCTACCACGAACATGCCCGGCTGCTGTCGCCCGAGGCGCGGAGGGCGCTGGCGACCGAGACCCTGGCGCAGCGCGCCTGGCAGGACTACGGCCCACACCTGCGGCGCAGCGACGGCTCGGTGCCGCGCGAAACCGACATCGACTATCTGCCACCCGGCAAGAAGGAGTTTGCCGAGCAGAAGGCGTTCGTCTTGCCTGAAGACCTGGTCGCTGCCGATCCCGGCTGGGCGCTGGCCGCGAAGGTTGACGGGCTGACTGAAACACCGCGCTTCATGGTGGGCTGGCACGGCACCCCGCACAAGGTCGACAAGTTCTCGTCGGAAAAGATCGGAACGGGCGAGGGCGCGCAGGCGTTCGGGCATGGGCTGTATTTCGCGGGCAGGAAAGAGGTGGCGCAGTACTACCAGAACACGCTGGCCGCGGGGCTCGCGTTCAAGAAGAACGGTGCCGGGCCGAAACTGAAAATGAGCGACGCTGTCAGCGCGGTGGTCGAAGAGATCGCGTCTTTGGTCGACCTTGAGAAACACCCGGAGGATTTCGATCTACCTGCTTTTCTGGCCGACGACGCACTGAGCGCTGTTGGCGGCGGGCGCAGCCTTTACGACCTGCGCAAGCAATTGGTTGGACGGTTTCCCGAGAAGGAAGTGCTTATCAATGCCGCCATCGAGGCGGCGGCGAAGTTCAATCCTACCGAGCCCGGTAACCTCTACAAAGTCGACATCCCCGACGACTCCGAACTGATGAACTGGGATGCGCCGCTGAGCAAGCAGCCTCCTCACGTCAAAGAGGCCATCCTAAAGATTCCGGGTGCGCGAGAGGCGCTAGGTAAACTCGCCGCCGAGGACGATCAGCTTTTGCGAGACCTCGGCGAGACCGTGCCGGAAGGTGGCGCTGGCCAGTGGCCAGCTATGAGTGGAGAGGAATTTTACAAGCGGCTCGCTGCGGAGACTGCCGTTCGCCGCATGGAAGGTCACCGTCCCGATCTCCCGATTGAGGCGGAAGCGGCTGCCTCTCAACTTCTGCGCGAAGCTGGCATCCCGGGCCATCGCTACCTCGAAGGCGCGTCGCGTTCGAAACCCGCCGCCATCGCTTCAATGAAGCGCGATCTCGCTGCATGGGAAGGCCGCCTGAAAGACACGCCTGACGACGCCTATGTGAAACAGGAAGTCGAGGCGCGTCGGCAGGAACTGGCCGATGCCGAGGCGGGTATCGCCCACAACTACGTCATCTATGACGATTCCCGCATCCAGATCCTCGAGGAGAACCCGAAGTTCTCGAAGTTCGCCGACAACCTCCCCGGCGGGCGCCTTTACGGCAATCCGAACCGCAGCCCGGGCGGGGCGCTGAGCCGCCCCGAGACACCCACAGCCAGCTTTAGCGAGGAGCGTCCGGGTAATCGCTTCTTCGGCGGCGAGCTGGCCGAGGAGCAGTTGCGCATGGCGCGCGAGGGCGAGCGCGGTGCGACGATGATCTACATCTCTCCGGCCGATTTCCTGACGCTCGCCGGCGACGCGCAGAACCCCGAGCAGGAGGTTTACGACAGCGCGGTGGCTGCGGGCTACAAGCTCTCGACATTGCCTTCGATCGTGACCGACGGCTACGCCGGCAATGTGCGTGTCAGCGAGACCGACGGCGTGGCGGGCGTGCGGGCGCTGCAAACAAGTGACGCCATCCCGGTGGTGATCTACCCCAAGAAGGGCGAGCTCGGCCTGGTCACGGCGCTCGAGGGGCGCAACGGCACGGTGAAATGGCCGAACGATGGGCGCGCCGAGAACTTCATCGAGGAACGCGGCGAGACGCCGAAGTACAGTCTCAACTCCCCTTTCGGTACCCGCGTACCGCAGGAAGACGTCAACGGCGTGCCGGAGAACGATCAGTTCAACATCGTGCACCAGCGCGTCGAAGGCTGGATGGGCCGGACGCTGCATAATCTGGGGCGCGGCAAGAAAGAAATCCCGCTGATCGGTGGGGCGCTTGATCGCCTGATCGGCGCCGGCACGCCCTTCGACATTCGCGTCGTGCTCCAGGACAGCCAGTTGTCGGTCAAGGAAACGCTCGAGGAACTGCGCAAGGCGGGTGGCGAAGTGCCGAACGACTCCAACCCCTATGTCCTTCAGCAGGCCGTGGGCAGCCGCGCTTTCCACGGCATCGAAGAGCGCGAGGCCGAACTCTACGTGCCGTTGTTCGAAGCCATCCGCGCAGCGGGCAAGCCCGCGCGGGGGTCGAATATGTTCGTCACTCCCAAGGATGTCGAGCTCTACCTCTATGCGCGCCACGCGCCGGAGCGCAACGCCGTGCTGCGCGCCAAGGGTAGCAAGGCGCCCAACCCTTCGGGCATGAGCGACGCCGAGGCTGGCAGCGTCATGGACCAGTTCGCGTTGGACGGCAAACTGCCTTCACTCGAAACTGTCGCGCGCGAGTTCGACAAGATCACGGCCAACACGACGAGGACGCGCCTCGAAGGCGGGACCATCAGCCCTGAGATGGCCGCGTCGAACCTCTACCAGCACTACGCGCCGATGCGCGACGGCGAGGATTCCGATCCGTTCGAGGAAAAGGCCGGAGGCCCCAAGCGTGCGCGTTCGGGCCGCGGGCTTGCCGTCAGTGGGCGCGAAGACCGCCCGACCGTCGGGCGTGGCAGCAAGGCCGGCGATCTCATCGGCAACGCCATCCTCCAGAATACCGAGGCGGTGATCCGCGCCGAAAAGAACCGCGTCGGCAACGCCCTGCTCGATATCGTCAATGCCAACCCGGAATTGGCCGCGCCGACCATCAAGGTCATGCAGACAGCGCCGACCAAGCAGACCGTCGACTCCTCGGGCATGATCCGCACGATCGCCGACCCGGCCTACCGCCAGCAGACCGACAAGTATTTCGTCACCAAGGTCAAGGGCAAGGAGGTCGTGCTCGAGATCGCCGACCCGCGTCTCGCGCGCGCGCTCAATTCTGACTATGTCGACAAACTCGGCCCGATCATGCAGATGATCAATCGCGTCATGCGTTTCATTGCCGCGGTCCGGACCAGCCGCAACCCGAGCTTCCTCATTACCAACTTCGCCCGTGACTTCGGCTCGGCCGTGTCGAACTCGTCGCAGTATGATGTGCCGAACATGGCGCTCAAGGTCGCGCAGGGAACGCTGGCGGCTGGCAAAGGCATCGCCGAGGTGGAGTTCAAGGGCACCGCATCGAGCCCGATGGCGCTCGCCTACAAGGAGATGCAGGCGAACGGCTGGACCATCGAGTTCATGGGCCTGCACGATCTTGAGAGCATCATCCGCAAGGCGCAGCTCGACGCCGGGTCCACGTCCGGCCTGAAGCTCACCGCGCGCCAGGTCCGCAATCGCATCGAGAATATCCTCAAGGTCTGGGACAGCGCCAACAACGTGGTCGAGAATTCGCTGCGCGTCTCGGCCTATAAGGCGGCGCGCGACGCCGGCGCGTCGATCACCGAAGCGGGCTATCTCGCCAAGAACCTCACCGTCAACTTCAACAAGGGCGGCGAGAAGAAAGCTTTGGTCAACACCATGTACCTCTTCTACAACGCCTCGGCACAGGCTGGCGTGGTGACGCTGAACCTTTTGAAGAACAAGCGCGGCCAGAAGATTGTCGCCGGGCTGGTTGTCTTCGGTTTCCTCGCCGACCTGCTCAACCGCGCGATGAGCGGTGACGACAATGACAACGACATCAAGGACTACGATGAGGTCAACGACTACACGGCCGAGCACAATCTCATCATCCCGAATCCGTTGCGCCTCGCCGACCCCAAGGCCCCACCCTACCTCAAGTGGCCGTTGCCGCTCGGGCTCAATGTCTTCTTCAACGCCGGGCGAAACCTGTCCAATATGTTGAGCGGTTCGCCAGCGCACCCGCCGCTGAAATCGCTGCTCAACATCGCTACGGCGACGCTCGACAGCTTCAACCCGGTGGGCGGGGGCAACAACTTCCTCAACTTCGTGGCGCCCACTTTCATGGACCCCTTCATCGAGGTGCTGCGCAACAAGGACTATGCCGACCGGCCGATCAAGCCCGAGCAGCCGGGTTTCGGCGTGCCGGTACCCGACAGCCAGTTGTTCTGGAACAATACCGACCAGGCGTTCGTTGGAACGGCTGCGATGCTCAACAGCCTCACCGGTGGCAACGAGGTGCGCAAGGGCGCGGCCGACGTCTCGCCCGAGATCCTCGAATACACGTTCGACTATCTGCTCGGCGGCACAGGCCAGTTCGCCATGGACCTCGCCTATACCGGAACCGAGGCGATGCCGCGCGCTCTCTCGGGCAACTTCGATACGATCGAACCCAATCGCATCCCGTTCGTCAAGGCGATCGTCGGTACCGATTCGAACCGAGCCAATGCCGAACAGTTCTACAACATCCGTGACGAGGTGCGGACCGTCGAGGCCGAGCTGAAACTGTTCGCCGAGCAGGGCGACAGGCTGCGCTACCAGGCGCGGCTGGCGTCGAGCCCGGTCGAAGCTCGGATGGTCGACTACACCAAGAAGGTGCAGGACGCGCTCTCGGCCCTGCGCAAGCAGATCGAAGCCGTGCGCGAAGCACCGAACCTCGACGCCACCAAGAAGCGCACGACAATCGACGATCTGAAGAAGCGCCAGAACACGATCATGGCGCAGTATGTCAAGACCTATTACGGACTCAAGACAGCGAAGTAGTTACTTCCCCGAAGGCATCCATTTGCCGATGACGCGCACGGCAGCGCCGAACACGAACCAACTCAGCATGGCGGTGATGGCGTCGGCGGCAATGATCATACGCGGCGTATCGGCCCAGTGCAGGTAGTCGAGCACGTTTCCCCCGAATAGCAGCCCCGAGCCAACCGAGAAGATGCCGCGCTGGGCGAACTGGCCCAGCGTCTTGGGCGGCAGGAAGATGAAGGCCAGGGTTGCCCCGGCCAGCGACCCCGCGGATTTAAGGATCGCGGCGAGAACGGGCGCGAGGTCCAGCATTGTCCTTACCTAACTGCAAGGAAATGAGGCGATTTTCTAGGTGCATGTAGAGCCTGCATAGCCCTATGAACGTAAGACCAAGGCCGATGAGAACGAGCATCCGTCGCTCCGATTCTCCGCCCTAGTCCCATGCCCCCTATGAGCAGAAGAACAAGTGCGTTCAGCACTTCGAGCAAGGATGAATAAACCTCGTGGTCAACATGCGGGATATACATCGGAAATCCGAAGGCCCACGTGCCGACGTAAATATTGCCGCCAAGGTACAGGAAATTAACCGCGACGCTAGTGGCGAACAGCACGTACAGGAATTTCTCCCAGCGCTCCTTAGCCATGAAGTAGATGCTCAGGCACACTACCGCATCACAGGCACCGGCTACGCCCTCGGCGTAGCCCAGCGGGGGGACGTGGCGCCAGTAGATGACCGAGATCGTGTAGGAAGCGGCGCCCAGCGCGATCCATAGCCACGCTCGCGGCACGTCCTTTGATGTCCAGGCGACAGCGAGCGCGGCAATGAGAAAGTACCAGTTCCACTCCGACATTTACCGGCCTCCGGAACGCGGCTGCGGCAGGTCGATGCCGAGTTCGATGCAGCGGTCAGTGTAGTTTTTGTGCAGATGAACAACGGTATCGAGAGCCTTGTTCACACTGACGAGGCCGTTGGATATCTGGATCATGCACTCGATGGCGCCGATATGGCCGCCATCGCGTACAGTAGTGATGATGCCGGGAAGCGCCGCCGACAGCGCGGCAAGGGCTTCTTCGGCGATGGCGAAACGCTTGGCGCCGTCAGCGACAGCTTCTTCTACGGTCATGGCTCACTTCCCGGTGGTGACGGCGCGGCGAAGGCCGAGCGCGGCGAGGCCGGTCAGGATGAGCTGCCAGCCCTCGTTGGGCGGGATGGCGGGCAGGCCGGGGATTGACCAGCCGAGCATGGCAGCCGCGCCGATGACTACGGCAACGCCGCCGACGACATAGGTTTTGTACCCGTCAAGAAACGAAAGCATGGGGATTTGTCCTTTGAGTTGGTTGAGGAAGAACGAGGCGAGAAGTTTCCCGAAGACAGTGTTGCGCTTCGGCTTGGTGTCTTCCGGGAACAGGCTACGCACGACATCGAAATAGTCCGGGTCTTCGCCCTCACGAATCGGCGGGCGGCCCTTCGATAGCAGAAAGGCGTTGTAGGCTTCGAGCGTGGCTTTGCCGAAGTGACCATCAGCGCCGTCCGGCCCCACCGAAAAGTTGAGGTCGATCAGGCGCTGCTGGATCTCGACGATGGTTCGCATGTCAGCCCCACTTCCGCGGAGCGGCAAGGGCGAAGATAATCAGCAGGGTGGCGAGCCAGAGGAGTTCCACTGGTTAGCCCTCGAACAGCTTGGACTTCTTGGCGAAGTCGCGCCACGGGTAAAGCTCGACATGCGGCAGGTCGACGAAGTTGTCGTCGGTCAGATCACCGTTGCGGTTGAAGTCGATACCCTGCCGGATGGGAATGCCCAGCCAATCGGCCGCGCGCTTGACGGCCGTCTGCATGGCTTTGAGCCGCGCGCGGTACGCCTTGGTATCCATGTTCCTGGGGATCGGGCTTGGGTAGATGTCGAGCGCCACGCAGGGTACATAGTTGTGGGCGCTGTCGCCGAAGTGAACCTTGGAGTTGCCGGCCGCGAAGGCGCTCTCCTGGGCGATGCGCCCGCGACGCGCGTCGGTCACGGTGAAGTCCGTTTCCTTGATCGCCTCAGCCATCAATTGCTGCAGGAGCGGGTGCGCGTAGGCAAGATTCGCCTTGGATCTGGCACCGAACTTCGGCATGGGTCACCCTCGCTGCGGGAACGCGACCACTCGCCCTGTTGTCTTGACCTGCCGGGTGAGCGGTCCGTTTCTGCCGACGAGTTCTATCATAGTTTCCGGCGATTGGAATAGGTCCGGTGTCGCCGTGCCCAGCACCCGCACGGTGCGCAACTTGCCTTCGATCTGCACCCTGTCGGTGCCGAGGATCTTGTGCGTCTTGCGAACGAAGATGCGCTCGGCGACGCGCACCCAGTCGTCGGGGAAGTCGAAGCCGTTGTCGAGCATCGCGGTTTCGAGCGCCAGAAGGAACTGTTCCTTGACCACCAATGGCGAGCCGGTCAGCTGCTTTAGCGCGATCGCCGCGCCACGGTCGATATCGGACGAGCCGGCGTCGATCATGTCGGCCTTGGTGGCTGTCATCGGCGGCGCAGCGTAGGGGCTGTAGCCCGTGAGGTCGACCTTGCGCATGGCCTCGACAAAGGCACCGACATTGGCGAGGTTCTCGCGCCACCGGTGGAATCCCTCCCAATAGCTGGTCGGCATCGGAGCGCCGTTCTCCAGTACGCCGAAGCGCCTGTCCTCGGGCGGGATCACCATGGCGTCGCCATGGTTGGTGGCAATGAACACTGAAGCGTAGGTCACCCCGCGTGTGTTCTTGATGGTCTTGCGCGTCACATGTACCTGGCGCTGCGCCGGATCGACGATGGTCTTCAGATGCTCGTAGGCGTTGGTTCGCGCCTGCCACTTGGAAAGCCCCGCCTCGGTTTCCTGCGCTTCATCCACGGCGACGATCAGACTGTCGACGAGCCATTCATTGTACTGGCTCTGGTGCCCGCGCCCGACCAGCGTGTTGAAAGGGACGCGCGCCACATAGCGCTGGCCGAACATGTCGGCCATCAGCGAGATCAGCGAACCGCGGCCGGTGCCGTAGGAGTCGCGCGCCACCATCACCACGGCCGGGCCAGGCACCTCCGGGTGCGCCAGTTTGAAACTGAGCCATTGCATGAAGAACCGCCGCTCTTCCTCGCGCGGCAACAGGTTCTCGATCATCCGGAGACCCGTGGTCGCGTCGCCGCCGGCGGGGAAACTCGGCGGCTGGTAGGTGTTGATGTGCTGCCCGCTCGCGTCCTTGAACAGCGGGCGCGGCTTGTCGGGGCGCATCTGCAAGGTCTTGGCGTCGATGCGATCGTGGCTCTTCTTCCACATGTCGGCAAGGTAGGCGACGGTCTCGCCGCCTTTGGGCCCGGGCTCGGCGTCGTAATAGGGCGCCATGCGCTCGGAGAATTGGCGGATGGTGTTGGTCGAGAATTCGGGGTCGGTGATGTCGCAGACCAGCCCGTCATTGGATAGGTAGACGAAACGCTGCAGGGCCTTGGACAAGTTGAGATCGAACTTGTCCGTCGGGTCCATCAGCAGATCGACAGGTGGAGCTACGGGCTGTTCGGGAAATCGGGCGGCGAGCAGCGACCCCAGGGCGCTGGCGCTTTTCCGGACGTCGTCCTCGAGCAGGAAATGGGTGGTGTAGGTACCGTGGTCGGAGACGCAAATGCGTCCGCCCACGAGGCTGATCATGCAGGCCCACGACCCGGAGGTCGGGCGGAACGTGTCGGCCTTGGCGCGCAGCACCTCCTCGGGGTTGAGGCGCAGCATCTCGGTCGCCTCGGCGACGGTCACCTCGCCCATGTCCTTGATGTCGAGGACCATGTCGGGTTCGAGATCGTAGGCGTGGGTGTAGCCGCCGTCGGTCCCGCCGGCGGGGCTCTTGCGCTCGAGCCCGTGGCGCTCGAAGAAAGCCGCGGCGTAGTCCTTGAGGGCGTCAACCTGTTTCAGGTTGATTTCCGGCAGGTCCATGAACTGATGGTCGAGGAGGTTCTCGCAAGGCCATGAATAGTCTGTCTTTTCGTCGCGCTGCCCATAGGCTGCGAACTGGCAGCCACGTCCGAGAATCTCGACGGCATAGCCATTGCCCTCCTCGGCGCCGGGCGGCATGAAGTGGCCGGTGGTGCGCTTGCCGATCTTGTCGGACGTCCGGTAAACCCAGAGTTCTCTTGGGGGTTTACCGATGCGGACGAACGGGCTCTCTTCGACGATGCCTTGCTCAACAACTTCGTCGAGCATCTGGTTGAGCAGGTCCTTGTCGTCTATGTCCCAGTCCAGGGCGACGATGTCGCCACAGCGCAGGCCCGTGTCCTTGAATGTTCCGGAGCGCGCCCAGTCTCTGGACTTGATCAGCGCCGGATCGACTTCGATCGTGCTCCAGCCTTTTAGCAAGCACATTTTCCGACGATTCGCTAAGGGCGTGAACCCCCCGGCATAAAGACGCAGCCGGAGTTCTGTCCTATCGGCGTGGGCGTCTAGGCTCATCTAACGCCCGCTGGCATGGTCATGGTGGTTCGGTTCCTTTTTCGCACCCGGCTTAGGAGTGGCGGGCGATCACTTCATGCAGCTTTGGTGTAGTACCAGGAAGTCGATACTTCGGCGGCCAATGGGAGCCCCTGTGTCCAGTCGAAGCCCCTGACCATGACACTTTCGAGACGCTCTGCAAAGCCACTAGCCTTGGTATCCTCGACCTCGCCAATCACTTCGTCATGGGTGTGGCCGACGGTTTCGGCTTCAGTTTCTTCCGTCTCCAGACGCACCAGCGTCTGGCGCAGGATCGAGGCGGCGGTAGCCTGCGTGCCGCCCTGGATCTGGAGGCCGTTCCATAGCGCCCGGCGCCCCATCCCGTGCAGGTAAGTGATGGTGTCCTGGTCCTTGCCGAACTTCTCCATCTTGACGATCTTGGCGAATGGGTAAGTGATCGGCCGGCCGTCAGGCAGAAAGCAGACCAGCGTACCCTGTATCAAATTCGGCAGGTACTGGTAGGTCAGTTTGCCCGCGCGTTGCAGCGACTCCGGCTGGCGGATAGCCGCGAACGCCGCGGCTTCGGCCTTGTCACCAAACCGGCGCGCCCACCGGTTGCGGTCGCGCCAGCCGTCGACCCAGAGTTTTCCGTCCTCGTCGGTCAGGCGGAAGCCGTAATTGCGCGCCATCTTCTTGAGCGCGCCCAGCGCGCCGAGGAAGCCAAGGCTGAGCACCATCACCTTCCCGGCCTGCCGCATCAGCTTGGCTTCGGGGTCGCCGTTTTTGTAGCGCTCCCAGATCGCGTCAGACGGCATGCGAAACACAGTTTCGGCGTTCAGCACATACACGTCCGGGGTCGAGGGGTTGGCGTCGCTCTCCCGGAACGGCCGCAGCACTGCCTCTTCGGCGTCGCGCGTATCGGCCAGCCATGGGTTGACCCGGGCTTCAATCGCAGACCAGTCGCCCCAGACCAGCAGCTTATCTTTGGGCGCGATAAATGTCGGGCGAATCAGTTTAGCGAGGACCGACGGTACTGGCCCGATCTCGCGCAGTCGTTCAATCGGCAGCCCGGCGGCGATCATATCAAGGACGTCGAGTTCGTTCTTGATATAGTCGCGTGGCAGGTTGTGGACCTGAACCCCTCTGGACGAAAAGCGCCCTGTCTGGCCTGCACCGTTAAAGACGTAAGACCCTCCGAGACGCCCGTCGACTTGCTGGTCGAGGATCTTCTGGAACTTTACCGCCGAGGACGACCGGCCGAACTGCAGCACCTCGAGCAATTCCGTAACCTCGTCGCCAGGCGGCGTGTCGCTGACTTCGATCTCTTCAAGCAGCCGGGTCATCACTGTCTTGTCGCCGGTGAGCCGGGTGACTTCGCCCGCATCATCGCGCGCCTTGACCATGAACTCGCCGAGATCTTCCGGCAGCCGTTCGAACACCCACTTGTTGATTTGCGCGGTGAAGGTCGGCCCCGCTATTGCGCCAGCTGTAATCTGTTTGATCTGCTCGACGACGTGCGCAGCCTCTTCTTCCCGATAGGATGCTGCACCGGCGCAGACATCCAGATCAGCCAGCATGCCCCGGTCGTTGATCCTTTCCGACACCCAGTACTCAGCCCATTCCTGCCCGTCGAGCGGTCGGGTGCAGCGCCAGATGTCGCGCATCAGGTCGGTGTCCTGGACCGCGTAGTCGCAGTAAAGGGCCCACATATTGATCGCGGCTTCGATGGCCTTCTGGCGCGACATGCCCTTGGCCGTCAGGGCTTCGATGTCGGCCGGCGAGCCGGGCAGGGGCTGGCCGCGTGCCGCGAAGCGCAGCATGACCGACTTGCCGCCGACCGTCTTATGCCCGAGGCCGAGGGACCGGCCGGCCCATTCGAGACTGCCCGACAGGTTGCTCGCCTGCGCGGCCGCCATGGCGTCCAGCGTTTGCTCGATCCGAATCTCGGGGAAGTCGTTGTCGGGTGTTGCCACCTGCTGCCAGACCTGGCGGTCAAAACCTTCGTTCCAACCGACGATGTAGGTGTCAGGTTTCTTAAGCGCCTCAACCACTTCCGGTGGGCAGTTGCCGATATGGTTTAAGCGGCTGCGGACATACACCCACACCTCGGGCGCCAGCTCGCCGCTCAGGTCCGGGCCCCACAATTTGATCGGGCCATCATCGACACCCCACGACCAGAGCAGCGCGCGCGTCTCAGGACTGAGGACATAGTTGAGCGTACCCACGACACTGAGGTCGAGGTCCGACTGTGTCTCGAAGTCCTGGAAGATGAAGCTCGCGCTCATACCAGCCTTCCGAAATTGAAACGCGGCTTACGCGCCGGCGTTGATCGTGCGGGCGTCGAGATAGCTTTCGATGAACGCTTGAGCCGCTTCGGCATTGATTGCATTGCCGTAACCCCGCAGTCGTCCCACGCGGGCGGGAGACCCATGAGCCAGCGGGAATGTGCCGGGCTCAACTGGCCGCCACTTTCCATCCCGGCAGAAGAGCCAATCAGCATCTCGCCAGAGGCCGTTAGTCGGCCCGGGGTCGCCATCTCGGCCACGTCCTTGAGCGTCACCTGAACCTTGCGGCCATCCGGCGTCTTGCCCGTCGCGCTCGTGCCCTCCGGCGGCGATTGACCGCCGCTCGGCGTCGTGGGGCTGGGCCACCCCGCCAACTCCACCGTCCGCCTGCTGCTGTCGTTGTTCCCCGCCTCGTTGTTGCCGTTCTGCGCCGGGGTGCCCGCC
>ERZ869921.41-NODE-41-length-71214-cov-7.739611_pt1 | contig 71214 bp, 115 predicted proteins | sample MGYA00579310_ERZ869921 | MGnify/ENA primary metagenome ERZ869921 (study PRJEB32216, sample SAMN09231816) | wastewater metagenome | place: USA: Maryland | collected 2016-06-21 | study: EMG produced TPA metagenomics assembly of the PRJNA472060 data set (Reclaimed...
CCTTCAATTACAATGTCATCTCCCCAACAACGGGTCCTGGTTACAGTTCCTTGTTTACTTCCGGTAAGATTTTCAATTGCTTTCCTTAACAAATGATAATCATCTTTTACAAGATTGATTTTATTTGGTAATGGTGTTTTTGTATTTGTAACTCCAATACCAAGACTTAAGTCAGTTGTTCTTTTTCCCATGTTAGTTGCGTTTTAAAGATTGATAAATATAACCAGATGCGTCCAATTTGCAAATGATCATGTGCGCGAATCTTACTTTTGCGTGTTCTCTTTTTTCATTCCAGTGACGAACATTTGCGCATTTTCCCATAAATGAAACCAGTTCATTGTAATTGGTACTTTTTTCGATGACTTCGGTTGTTCTTTTCATTTTTGTTTTTTGTTTTTAATAAATGTATAAAAATAAAATCACGCTCTTCGTCAGTTTCAAGAAAGTCAATAAACAGCAAGAGATTGTTTCCATTTTCTTGTAAATCTCTTTCTGCTAAAAACTCTCCATAATTGTAGCGTTCCTTTAAATAGTCAAGGGCTTCTTTTCCAGTTCCTATTAATAAAGTAGTATCTTCGTCAAAATTAACATCATTATTTCGTATGGATAAGATGTACTTTTTTTGAGCATTTGCAGTTGCCAAGTAGTTTAATGGCACATTTTCTAATTGTCTTAGAGTTGTCATTTTATTTTGTTGTTTTTATATACTCCAATTTATAGCGGAGTCTCTGTTGTTTTCATAAATGTCATCAAGATATTCTCCAAGGTCGTTTGCGTCATTGGAGTTCATGAGATGTTTGATTTCTGTAAATTTGACTGGTTTTCCTGCAGCAGTTATTTTAACAACTTGCATTGGTTCTCCTGCCATGCCTTTTATTGTCTCTGTTGAGACTTCCAGGATTTGTCCGTTTTTTAGTTTATACATTATTTTATTGTTTTTAATAAATACTCAAATTGTTTTTTAAGTTTGTAAACTTGTAAGTAGTTTGTCTCTTCCGTGAAATTGACATCTGGATTGTCTATTATATAATCGACACGGAGGTCAGCTGCGAAGTCATTCAAATCCTCAAGCAGTTGTTTTAATTGATTCATGTTTAGCTCTTCCATTTTTTTTTGATTTTTAGGTTTGATTTTCTATTTTCTTGTTTTCATTTTCTTTTTTACAAACTCCTATTTCCTTTATTTTAGCCTGAAGGCAGGTTATATTATTAATATGATAAGGAGATTAAGTTGTATGGCTATTTGTATTAATTTTACAAGTCAGCATTTAAATAAATGAAATGGGAGTCAGTTTCAATGCTGTTATCAAAAGAAATCCATTCTTGTGCGTCAATTTCTCCAGTCTTTTTGTTTATAAATGTCAAGCGAAAACCAGTATTGGAAGTTATTATTATTTCCTGTTTTGGTTTGTCGAAAGGATTGTTATTAGCATCCTTGTTAGGTTGATTGAGAATAATATTCATGTTATTAATTATTAAGTTAAGGGTTCTTTGTCTTTTATATGATACCAGTAATAAGGAGTAGTTGGTTCTTCAAGTTTTTCTTCTGAAAGAGTCAGAACAGATTCATTTTGAAATAAATCTTGCCAAAATAACCATTCTTGTTTTTCCATTTTTTTAGTTTTGTTTTTTTATTTTTTGTTTTGATTTTCTTTTTTTATCTCGTCAATAAATAGGATATTTTTATTATTAATTCGACAGGCATAATAGTGGTAAAGTAGAAAATTCTTAAGACATGTTGAAAATGAGATTCCTGTAAAAGGAATCTCATTTAATGTCTTAATGACAATTATTTCATTAGCGAGAGGAAGAAGTTCTTGTAGGCTCATATGAATTTAAAACTCGTCGGTAATTAATGCTAATAAGAAATAATCAATTGGAATTTTCATGAATTTTTCTGATTTGTCATAATGTTCAGAAAACAGAAATTTTTCGGCTTGGCTTTTAATTGGTTCTTGTGTGTTAGATCCTTGCATTAGGTCAGGATTTAAACTTGTTAAGAATTTTTTTAATTCTGTCGTCATGATAATAAAATGTTAGATTTAAAATGAATAATAAATAAATATAAGCAATATTTTTGTCATATCAAATTGTAGATTGAGAAAAGAAATGATGTTAACTAATTTGGAATTTTTCCAAGTTGTTTTTCAGCTCCATTTTGTGGAGCTTTTTTGGCATCATTTTGGCAGTCCATTTTGCTACTTGTTTTTGCCCACAGTATACTTGTTCATCATATTTAGGTATGTACATATGTTAATTCCATTCTTGTTCATCATATAGAACCAATAAAGACAAAACAACAAGCAAAAAAAAGCCTGACTTGTTAGGTCAGGCTTGTAATTTAAAAAGTAAAAGCAAAACGAGAAATATCTCCAAAAATAACAGCTGTTAAAATTAAAGCTGTAAAAACGAGACCCATTGTGATGAAAAAGATCTCACCTGAATAATTTTTTAAAGTTTCCATGATGATGTTTTTAAATTAGGTTTAACTCAGACTGGGACAGCTCGTGTCCCAGTTTCGTCTCAATTTTCAGAGACTCGTCAGTGAGTTTTTATTCTTCAACTTCTTCATTTTCCTCAACTTCTGCGCAGGCATATAAACCGCCTTCAAGTTTTTTCAGAGGAAATCTTTCTTTGTTAATTCTCGAAGGAACCTGAACAGAAACCGTTGCTGCCATATGAACTGGCAAGCGCTCAGGAAATTTGGCAATGAGTTCAGCTAAAATAGCTTTCTTAGAAATTCCAGTTTCGCCGGACAGAATAATGAGATTTGCGATGGTCTCAATAACTCCAACTTTTTTAACTGTTGCTTTTTTTGCGGCGGTCACAGCTTGTTCGATTTTCTCATTTACTAGTTCCTCAGGAGATTTATCAGAGACTTCTTGTCTCTCCAACAATTCTTCGCTCTGAGCATAAACTTTGGAGTCAATAACTGCTGATTCCATTTCCGGTGCAACATAAGCTTTTGCTTTTCTGTTTGCATTTTTTGCATTTTTTGTCATGATAATAAAATGTTAGGTTAATACTGACTGGCATACTGCCAGTTTCGTCTCAATTTTCAGAGACTCGTCAGAGTATTTTTAAGAAATGGTTTTAAAATTATTTTCAGCAATCATTTTTAAAGTGTTTTCAGCAACTTTCTTAATGTAGCGGTTACTGCCAGTTACCATATTATAAATACCTGTTCTAAAAATATATAAACTGCCGTCTGAAAAAGTATGTACGGTAACTCCGTAACTCTTGCTGCGGGTGCAATTAACTTCTCCTCTTACTTTTGTAGATTCTGAATAAACATAAACTTTATAATCTTCGTGTACTTCGTGTAATGTTAATTGTGTAGTCATGGCATTAAGTTTTAAATTGTTAGAGAGAATTGGATTACCGTCCTAAATCCTCGTGTTCCATCATTTCAATACTCAAATATACGGCGAATAATTGATATATCAAGCGATATATCAAAATAATTCGGTTATATATCAAAAAGATATGAACAGCTAAATTATCAAATATACAGACATATTGTTCATAACAAACAATAAAAAGACTTGATAATCTCAAAACCTCATATGACGCGATTAGAGGCGAAATAAGGCGATTTCATGAAAAGCTGACCATATATATGTCTGACAAAAGATAATTGAAAATCGATTATAACATATCATAGGTCAAATAAATGAATAAATCGGACATAACGTCAGTCTAAAAACAGAGAGGCTATATCACAAGATAATGAGGCCAAAAATCGGACATAATGTCATGGTCATAATTATATAAATGTCCGATAATAACTAACTCTCGAACCAATAAAAGAGGCATGACAAGAATGTTAGATAATATCAAACTACCTAACAAATAAATAAATAATAGGTTAGAGAGAAAATAATTATATAACAATATATGGTTATATAGGGGAGAGTCAGAGAGATAGAAAGTAGCGGACAAATAGGGGAGTTATATATGAGGGTAGACGAGATTAAAATGTCGGACAAATATATAATGAAGTAACATATTGATATATGTGTATATGATATATCAAGATATAAGAAAAATTGTTAGAGAAGGGCGCGTTACCGCACATAGCCTGAAGTTTAAATTATGGACGGTAAGGGGAATCTCTCTAACAAATATATAATAGATGACAGGAATGTCTTATATTCATTGAGATAACATATATACATATATCAATATGACCCCACCCCCACCGATTGACGGGTAAAGAAGCAGATAGGCAGGCGAAGACCACCCCTCTAATAGTATAAAAAATTATCCTAAAAAATTGGGTATACAAAAATTTGTCAAAAATTTTTTCGTTAGGAATTGGGTTTTCCTGTTACTATCCGAGTACCTATCCATACTTAACAAGGAACCATCAATACACGGTAACCTTATCCAGTAACCGCACCACATCCCATCGATTTAGGGGTCTTTATATATGAGGAGAGAAAAAAAATTTTGTCAAAAAAATGTAGGTAGAATGTGGGATTCATACAAGGGGTAAAATTATATGAGAAAATTTTTTTTGAGACAAGTTTGGTTTTCTCCTTTATATACTATAATTTTATACAAATAATTGGTATAAAATTTATTGAAATGGAATCTTCAGAACAATTTTTTCCGGAAAGATCAGGGATGCCAAAACGGACCCATAAGATGACAAAAGCACAACTAAAGTTGGCGTATGCACTATCACTTAGAGGTTGTACGATGAAGGATATGGCTGAAGTTTTTGAAGTGAGTGAACGAACCATTGAGTATTGGAAAAAGACTCGGCCGGAATTCCTGGAAGCTGTTAATCGGGGAAAAGATTATGCAGCGAACAAAGTATCGAAAAGTTTGTTTAAAAGAGCAAATGGATACACGGTCATTGAAACAAAGGTAGTGGATGGAACGAACATGAAGGGAGAACCCTATAAATATACTTCCAGAGTTGAAAAACATATTCCAGGTGATGTAAAAGCCATGATATTTTGGCTTGTTAATAAAGATCGCGGAAATTGGACCGACACTCAGAAGATTGAAATTTCTGATAGCTCTTTGGGTAATGTCGCCAATATCAATACGGACGCGATGACCGAAGAACAAAAACGTCTTATAAAGGAAATCAATATCAAACGATTAGCAAATATCAGTGGAACAACTAGTAAGAACTAAACCCGCTCCTGTTCCAGTTAATCCGGAAGCAACCCAATTGGATGCAGTAGGATTTTACTTGGATAATCCGGTACAATGGGTACGGGAGCATCCACTGTCCCTTAGAGATTTTATTGAAGTATTTTGGAGTGAGGTAAGTGAAGATGCTTATGTGGAAAATTGGCATATACCATTTCTTTGTCAGGAACTCGAAGCAATAGCCTTCAGAGTAGCAGAAAATCAACCTAAATTGTATGATCTTATTATAAATATACCACCGGGTACTACAAAAACTATTATTTGTAGTGTGATGTTTCCAGTGTGGTGTTGGACCCGGTGGTACCATTTGAAGTTTATTTGCTGTTCTTATTCCGGTGGTCTTGCTTTGGAAAGTGCAGAAAAATCGCGTGATATAATTCGATCTGATAAATTTAAAATGTTATACCCTAATATTGGAATTAAAGAAGATAAAGATACAAAGAGTAACTATCGCATTTATACCATGGAGCAGAAATACCCTGGTCAGCAAGCACGTCTATATTATGGAGGAAATCGGTATTCAACATCAGTTGGAGGTACTCTTACCGGATACCATGGAGATATTCTAATTGTAGATGACCCAATCAATCCTACACAAGCCGCTTCCGTGGCTGAATTGGAAACTGCTAATAATTGGGTAGAGCAAACTTTATCTACGCGTAAAACGCAAAAGGAACGCGTACCTACTATACTTGTGATGCAAAGATTACATCAAAATGATCCTTCTGGTCATATGTTGGAAAAGAAAAAGAAGAAAATCAAACATATATGCCTTCCCGGTGAAATTCGTAATTATAGGGATTTAGTAGAGCCACAATCCGCTATTGCCAATTACAAAGATGATTTATTGGACCCGGTCCGCATGTCTTGGAATGCTCTTAATGATTTGGAACAGGATTTGGGACAATATGGATTTGCTGGTCAAATAGGTCAGAAACCTACTCCTCCGGGTGGAGGTATGTTCAGGGTAGATAATTTAAATGTGATTGAGTCTTTACCACCAGCTAATCAAATTATTCAATGGGTGCGTTATTGGGATAAAGCAGGGACAATTGGGAAAGGAGCTTTTACGGTTGGTGTTAAAATGGGAAGAACTGTGAGTGGTAAATATATTATAGCGGATGTAAAAAGAGGGCAATGGGGATCAGAAGTTCGTGAGAAAATAATTAAACAAACCGCGCAGGCAGATGGTGTAGAGGTTATCGTTGGAGTAGAGCAAGAACCAGGGTCAGGAGGCAAAGAATCAGCCGAAGGAACGATTCGAAATCTTGCTGGCTATGTAATACAAGCAGATCGTCCTACTGGTGATAAAGCATTTCGGGCCGATCCATTTTCAGTTCAAGTTAATAATGGAAATGTACAATTATTAAGAGGAGAATGGAATAAGGAATTTATTGAAGAGCTTAGATTTTTTCCATTTGCAACTTACAAGGATCAAGTTGATGCTAGTAGTGCTGCTTTTGCAAAATTAGTAGGAAAGAAATTTGTAACAGTGTTTTAATACTATAAGATATGGAACGCACGAAGGGATTGAGTATATCGGATAATAAAACATTGAAAGCCTTTGCAAGTGCTTTGGTAGCTCGTAGTAGGCTTTCTTCTCAGATTGGTATGGAGATGTTTGAAGGCAGGAGGGATGTGTATAAGGCTCTTGGATATTTGGATGATATATCTTTTGAAAATTACTTGGCTCGGTATAAACGTCAGGATATTGCTAAGGCTATTATTGACCGTCCTGTCACTGCTACGTGGCAGGGAATATTGGAGTTGATTGAAACGGACGATGCTAAACAAACTCCATTTGAAGTGGCTTGGAGGGAGTTAAATTACCGATTGAAGTTGAAAGGGGTATTTGAAAGGGTGGATCGCTTGACGGGTATAGGACAGTATGGAGTATTGTTGCTTGGATTGGATGATGTTAAGAAGTCAGAGGATTTTGCAAAACCTGTAAATACCAGTGGACCAAGAAAACTTCTTTATATCAAGCCTTTTAGTGAACAAACCGCTAAGATAGTGGAGTATGAAGATGATGCTTCCAATCCCAGATTTGGTTATCCCAAAGTGTATGGTATAGAAGTATCGGATATTTCAGGGGGTACTAGCATACAGGTAAATGTACATTACACTCGGGTTATTCATATAGTGGATAATAGTTTGGAATCAGAGATATTGGGTACTCCACGCTTGGAATGTGTATTTAATCGACTGTTTGATATTGAAAAAGTGGTTGGAGGGAGTGCAGAAATGTTTTGGCGTGGTGCTCGTCCGGGATATAAAGGAGCAGTGGACAAAGAATATACTATGACTCCTGAAGCAAAAACAGCTCTTGAAGATCAGATTGAAGAGTATGAGAATGATTTACGTAGATTTTTAATAGCAGAGGGGATTGATCTTGAAGGAATGGAATCACAGGTATCCGATCCAAAGAATCACTTGGATGTGCAATTAACTTTGGTTTCCGCTGTAACAGGTATTCCCAAACGTATTCTTTCCGGGAGTGAAAGAGGAGAGTTATCATCTGCTCAGGATTCCGGGGAATGGAAAACATATGTTAAATCTCGCAGGGAGAATCATGCTGAGCCACGTATTATTCGTCCTTTTGCTGATCGTATGATTGAATTAAAAATATTACCTCAAGTAAAGGAATATTCAGTTGACTGGGAAGATTTGTTTGCTATGAGTGAAAAAGAACGAGTAGAAATTGGTAAATCCCGGGCGAACGCACTGCGGGAGTATACTTATAGCCCCTTGTCTACTATGATTGTTCCTCCTGACGGATTTAAGGAGTTTTTCTTGGGCTTCGATAGAAGACAAATAGAACTCATGAATCAAATGAATTCAGATGACATTTTAAAAGAAATGGAAACTATTCAGGATATAATGCAACCTGAAAAACAAACTGTACCTACAGCAACTCCAAAAAAGAAACAAGAAGATAAAAAATAACAAACATGGCAACGATACCAAACATACTTGCTTTTGGATACCGAGTAACCCTGAACCATCAGAAGGGAACTACTATGGAAAGGACATTCGATGTCTATACGAAAAATACTGATACAGGGGTAAAAACCTTGTTTTCTCTTGCCGATTATACGGGAGTGGTAGAAATTTACGATGCTCCTGGTGGAATTCTTCTGTATTCCTCCGACGATGCCGATTCAGGACATGGGGTAACTCTTGCAGCTACTTCCTATACTTGGGATGATTTTGTGGATGTAGCAGAAGGAAAGTTGTTTTGGTGGTTTAAGATTACTAATACCACAGATGCTAATGATGTTTGGGTTCCTCATTATGGGGATTTTATTAATTCTATAAAACCATAGAAAAATGGGAATAGTTAATAAATTATTCATAAAGGATGTAGCACGGTTGACTTATACCGAGTTAGCAAAGGTGTTAAATCGTATCATCGACCAAATAAACACAGTTACTTGGGATGATTTGCGTGCTCCTGCTACAGGAATTAATCCTTTGGGTTCTCCGAGTGCAGCCACTCCAAATGCTACAGATGGAAGTCTTACTTTTTCTAAGGGGAATGTTTGTATTGCTTGGTTTCAGTTACCTCATAAGTATAAAGAAGGAAGTGATATACATATCCATATTCATTGGTCGAAAACTACTTCTGCTGCGGGAACAGTGCATTGGCAAATAAAATATAAGTGGGCAAATATAGGAGATGTGATGCCTGCTTTCTCGTCTTTAGCGGATTTGACAGATGAGATAGGAGATGAAAACACAGCTGATTTACATGCTTTATCGGAAATGGCTGCTGTTTCGGGAGTAGGAAAGACAATCAGCTCTATGGTTTGCGTATATTTATCAAGAACCAATGATGGCGGAGATACTTATGCTGGTGATGTTAATTTATATGAGGTGGATATACATTACCAAGCAGATACGTTGGGATCAGTTGAAGAATATTCTAAATAATGAAAGATAAGTTTATCATAGAAGAAAGTAATCCTAAAGTGTTCTTTGTAAAAGAGAGCAGCCCCCACCCATTTGTGGTGGAGGAAAGGAATCCTTTTACATTCTTTGTTAAACCAGTTATTGGTGGGGATGTTACAATTCCTACTTTATTGAGTGCTATATTAACAGATAACTTTACTCTTGCATTGACTTTTAACGAGGCATTGAACGAAAGTATTATTCCCGACTTCATAGATTTCGTTTACGCCCAAAACGTCACAGGCATAACCATTAGCGGGGCGGTTGTCACCCTCACTTTCACAACTGAAATTCTTTACTCCGACACCGACCAAATCGCATACATCCCAGGAACTAACAGACTGCAAGACCTCGCAGGAAATGAAGTGGCTGCATTCAGTAGTGACGTGGATAACAGCATATTCCCGAACGGTTCATGTAGTGACCTCTTACTCGACAGCGAAGATTCTGATAGCTTTGTAGCAAGCTGGATTAACAACTCAACAGACGAAACCGCAATAATCGCTGAGATTTCAGAGGACGAAACAACATGGACTGAAACCTCACTACCCGCAGGAACTAAAAACTATACTTTTGAAGGACTCGATGCAAGCACTCTTTATTACGTGAAAATTCACGCTGAAAAGAATGGTTATCCGAGTGGTGATACGTTGACGGAGAGTGTTACGACTGAATCCGACATTATCGAGGAATTCATGATCACAGTCGACACTACCAAAGCAGGAAGTGCATCAAATACTTTTGTTTTACCCACAACGGGTGCAGGTTATGACTGTTCAATAGATTGGGGCGATTCAACAACCACCAGTCATTCAGGAACACCAGGAAATATTACTCACGTTTATCCTGTATCAGGAATTTATCAAATAAAGATTTCTGGAACGTTCCCACGTATTTATTTTAATAATGCAGGGGATAAGCTCAAGCTGCTTACGGTTCATTTCGGATTGAATGTATTCACAAGTATGCAGAATGCGTTTTATGGCTGTACGAATTTAACATCATTAGGAACATACCCAATACAAGGGGCGACGATAGCTGGAAGTGGATTTGAAAACTTTTGTTTTAATTGCTCATCATTAGTAACGATACCAGTTGATATTTTTAGGTATTGCACGAATGTTTCAACAAGGGGATTCAGAGTAGCTTTTGGAGGTTGCACATCATTAGAAAATCTTCCGCCAAACTTATTTAAATACAATTTAGCTTGCGCCACAACTGCATTTCAGCAAACGTTTACAGGTTGTAATAAACTTCAATTAAATAGGACAATATTTTACGCAGACGGTGAGCAATCGACACGATTTTTAAATGTATCAATAGGATTTACATTATGTTTTAATAGGACTTCATTCACAGGCATACAAGGCGAAGCCCCTGACCTTTGGAATTGCAACTTCGGAACAGGTACGCCAACAAAAACAGACTGTTTTAACGGTGCAGGAAACAGCCTAACTTCAATCTCTAATTATAACGACATACCAGAGGAATGGATATAAAATAAACGATATGAAAAAATATTGGATAAGCAGAACAAAAGACAATGCTATAAACTTCGGGCAAACAGAATGGGACGGGATAATTACCAGCCCTGACCTGACCTTTGAAACCTTTGAAGACGAAACAACGTGGAAAAAGCAGATTAGTCACTATCAAAGCATTTATCCGCAAATTATTGATATGGACTTGCCTATTGACGGGGAGGATTTGTTTCCGTTTCCCGAATTGAATATCAGGGTGCAGATTTCACATTACAATATAAGCAGGATGCAATTAAGCCCTTACAAAATGCTCATTGATTACGCTTTGACCTGCACCAAAGAAGTAAGCGAGGCTGGGGTGACTATTTGGTTGAGCAGATTAGAAAACGAGGTAATGACAGCCGAAAAAGTACGTGAAGTATTAGAAAGTTTTGGAGCGCAAATTTTAGTAAAATGATATACGCATTAATTTCCATATCAGTATTTACAATTTACCTTATTTTCATATTGGTAAAATTCGGGGTGCTTAAAAGCATTTCAGATAGTTACTACCATTTGAAAAATAAAGTATTATTTACTTTGGCTCTTTGGGGTTTTGCTTTTCCTGCAATCATAGCAGGTAATACGGCTTTAATGTTTTTAGCAGGTTCTGGAATTGTATTTGTCGGTGTGGCATTTGACTTCAAAGAAAATTTTACAAAAATAGTTCATTACACCGCTGCCGCTTTGGGTGTGGTTTTCGGGATGGTTTCTTTATGGTTAGATTTCGGGTTTTGGTTTATTCCTGTCGGATTCATTCTTATTTCATGTGGTCTTTTATCGCTTAAAAATAAAATATTTTGGATTGAGGTTTTGGCGTTTTACACTATAATTTTAACAGTATTATGGAAGATTTATTTTTAGGGCAATTTATGGAGGCTGTTAAGGCTTTCTTTGCATCGGTGAACTTAGTGTTCATGCTTATATTTATGATTGTTACTTGGTTGTTGAATGCTGGGGCTTATCATCCTACAAAAGCTAAAGCTTTGACTTGGATAACAAAAGTCCATCCTGCTTTATTTCCATTGATTTTAGGATTTCTTTTGGCTGTTGGATATGCCTATTTGAATGATATGAGAACAAAAACGGATATTACAGGACTGCTTTATGCTATAATTCTTGGAATGGTTATTTGGAAAATAGGAATTAATAAAATTGAAGCTTGGTTGAATAAAAAATTATTTAATAAATAAATTGAGTACAATTTCAAAAAACTAAGTTATGGAAAACAAACCCTCTCACCACTGTGTAAAAGAAGCAGATTTAACAAAGCTTCAAACAGAAATGTCACAAGTATTAAAGTTATTGACCGATAACGGTCATGATGGACTTCCTACTACTGTGACTAAATTAACAGTTACCACTGGTAATTTATCCAAGTCTGTGGATGGATTAAAAACAGCCATAACAGCTATTAATAAATTTATGTCGGAATATGAAGGTAGCAGGAAAAAAACCGAAAAGATGAATACTAATTTAAAATGGGTGATCGGTACTCTTTTAGTGGTTATTACTTTACTTTTTGGAAGTGGGATTTTAAAATAAGAAAATGCAAGTTTTTACAGACATACAGGTTAATAGTTATGATCCTACTCATACCACAGGATTACGCAATGCGTTTGCTAAGGCTATGAATAGGAAGTTCGATGAATTAGCTGTAATGGTTAAAAGAAGTGTATTTGATCAGGATTGTTTTGGTTTACAAAAACCTTCAATGGTAGTTCAGCAAATGACTCCTACAAATTGGCAACAGTTTTCTTATGCTTCTTCTGCTGGCAAAGTAGAGGAGTTTATGAAGTGGCTTCAGGAACAAATCAACAAAGGAATTTTGGATGTAAGAACTTTAGAACAGATAGGTAACAGCGTAAATAGTAATTGGCAGAATCTGTATTTATTTGATTCTTATAAGAGGGGAATCATAAGAGCACGTTATGAAATGAGGAAAGCTGGTTTGGATATACCTACAATTGAGGATAATGGTGGAATTGATATGGTAATGAGTTTACCTTTCCATATTGATAGGATAGGTTTGATTTATATACGGGCTTATAATGAGTTGAAAGGGATAACGGATGCTATGAGTCAACAAATAAGCAGGGTATTGGCGCAGGGGTTAGCAGATGGGGATGGTCCTGCCTTGTTAGCAAGAAAGTTGGTTTCTACTATTAATGGTACTGGAATGGGGGATTTGGGAATCATAGATACATTAGGCAGATTCATTCCAGCTAAGAGAAGGGCAGACTTATTAGCCAGAACTGAAATAATTCGAGCACATCACCTTGCTACAATTCAGGAATATCGCAGTTGGGGAGTATTAGGGATAACGGTGGAGGCAGAATGGAGGACAGCAGGAGATGATCGAGTATGTGAAAAATGCGCTTCCTTACATGGACAAAGGTTTACGCTTGATGAAATTGAACCTATGATACCCCTTCATCCTCTTTGTCGTTGTTTTGCATTACCGTATGTAAAGGATATGGAAAAATATAAAACTAATGGAAAATTTTTTAAAGAGTAAAAAAAGATATATCTTTAGATCATGAAAAGAACGATTGTTAATCCGAAGCTTTCCATTCATTCAGTTCCAATGGAAGCAGCCTATGAAGTTACAGAACAACTTCATCAGGGCAAAACCCATTTGGTAATCCCTGTTACTTTGATGGTAGAAGGGGTTCATAATGGTAGTGCTGGACCATTATTCCACTCTATTGACGAACTCGGAAAATACCCAGCTTCTTGGGATGGAATTCCAGTAATTATTGATCACCCACAAGTAGAAGGAGTTTATGTATCTGCTAATTCTCCTGACATCGTAGATGCTAAGGTAATAGGCAGAGTGTATAATGCTTACGTGGATGGAACTAAATTACGTGGAGAAGTATGGATTGATGAAGAAAAATTAAGACAAGTATCATCTTCCACCCTTGCTGAGTTAAAAGCAGGAACTATGTTGGAAGTAAGTGTTGGAGTGTTTACGGATGAAGATCATACTCCTGGTACTTGGAATGACGAAACTTACGATTCAGTAGCTATAAATCACAGACCGGATCATTTAGCACTTCTGCCCGGCGGTACTGGTGCCTGTTCTGTGAAAGATGGCTGTGGATTGCGAGCAAATAAGAAAGGAGGTAATGAGTTGAAAAAAGAACAAGTATTCGAAATTATGAAATCTTTGAGTTTACAAGGGTATGCGGTGCAAGAAATTGTAGATCATTCCACTCAGGGGTTTAAGGAAATAGTGGATTCAGTTCGACAAAAAATAAACGGAATGGATTCTGAAGATGCTTACCATTCACTTGAAGAAGTGTATGATGATTATTTAGTTTATTCAGTTTATTACCGGATAGGAGAATCCAAAATGTATAAACAGGATTATACAATCAATGGCGGGAACGTTGATTTAGTTAATGATCCTGTGGAAGTTAGGCGTAAAGTAGAGTTCGTAAACGCCAACGTTACAATGAAAAGAACTCAGATTAATAACAATTTAAAACAGGAGGACAAAACAATGTCAGCTAAAAATGGATGCGTTGCCTGCCTTGACAAAATGAATGCTCTGATTGCTAACGCAGAATCAGGCTTCGTAGAAGCAGACAGGTCATGGCTGGAAGTTCTCAGCGAAGATGCTCTTGATAAAATTACTCCAAAGGTAATTGAAAGGGAGAAAATCGTGGAGAAAACAGTCGAAGTGAACAAGCTTTCCGAAGAAGACAAAGCTATTCTTGCTTATGGCAGAAAGCAGATGAAAGAACGGAAGGATAAAATGATCGAAGCAATCAAAGCTAATACCGCTGAAGGTGTTTGGGATGATGCCACTCTCAATGCTATGGGAGAAGACACACTGGAAAGAGTGTTTCTCTCAGTGAATAAAGAAGAGAAACATGATTTTTCTTTGAACGCTAATTCCAATCTTCAATCTACCAAAGGTATTGCTCCTATGGTTTACTTTGAAGAAGAAGAACCTAAAAAATAAGGAGGACTGAAAAATGGCTTATAACACTATTAAAATCAAAAAGTATTCTGATGTTGTGAATGAGTGGGAAGCAAACGTAGCTCTTACCCCTGGTATGTTAGTTGAGCTGATGTCAACTAATAAGGTAAAGAAACACGCAACTTCAGGAGGTAATGTGTATCCGTTGATTGTTCTTGAAGATGAACTTCAGGGAAATGATATCAACGATGATTACGCTGCTGGGGATAAGGTTCAGGTTTGGACCCCTACCCGTGGTGATGAAGCTTACTTACTTTTGGCAGATGAAGAAACCATCGTGATTGGTGATTTTCTTGAATCAAATGGCCAGGGTAAAGTAAAGAAACACACTGCCGAAACTTGGGCTTCTGCGGATGCCCAGACTGCTAACACTGTTTATAGTACTCCGATTGTTGGAGTAGCTTTGGAAGCAAAGGATTTGGGTACTCTTCCTGAGGGTTCTGATTCCAGTGCTGGTGGTGCTTATTATAATCCCCGTATTCGGGTAATGGTTGTCTAACAGAAAGGAGAAAAATAAAATGAAAACTAATGTAGATTTAATTCTGAACGGACAAGCTCAAGGTGCCATGGCAGACAAACTGGTCAACGGAGGTCTGAACATTAACCGTATGAAACCGTTCATTGCTGAGGATGGTAATGCTTATGTTACTGTCTTTAAAGGTGGAGATCCAAAGAAACCTGAAAATTATTCTGTGGCTCCCGTAAACAATGCTACTCTTCGCAGAGATGAGTGGAAAACTCTTGATGATGCTGTGATGGGTGTTGCTCGTTATCGTCTTGGAGGAGTTCAGGACTTGATTGACAAAGGGCTTACTTATAATCTTGGCAATCCTTTTGGAACTACGGTTCTTGAATGGCATGATGTAAGTGATTCTATGGAAGCAGCTCTTACCATGGATGGAATTACAAGGTCATCCGGTGATAGACCTAATTTCAAACATAACTACCTGCCTATTCCTATAATCCACGTGGATTATGAGATTAATGCCAGGGTACTTGCCGCTTCTCGCAGTATGGGGAATCCTTTGGATACCACTTCTGCTGAATCAGCTGCTCGTAGGGTTATTGAGAAATTGGAAAACATGTTATTTACTGATACCACTTATTCTTTCGGTACAAAAGACGAAAGATTGAGGAATACCATTTATAGCTATGTTAATTTCCCTGACAGAAACCTTGTGAATTTGAGTATTGATTGGGATGGTTCAGGTATTACCGGAGCTTTGATTCTTCAAGATGTATTGGAGATGAAACAAGCCAGTATTAATGCTTACCATTATGGTCCTTGGATGCTTTATATTCCTACTGGTTATGAAACCGTATTGGATGGTGATTATGATTCAACTACTCCTGGTACTACAATCCGTGAGCGTATTCTCAAGATTGCTGGAATTCAGGGAATTAAAGTTGTTGATACCTTGGCAGCCAATAACGTTCTTTTGGTGCAGATGACTCCTAACGTAGTTCGTCTTGTCCGTGGAACAGGTCTTCAGAATATTCAATGGGGAGAAGAAGGAAATATGGTAACTAAGTACAAAGTGATGACAATTCAGGTTCCGCAGATCAGGTCAGATCAGAACGGTCATACCGGTATTGTTCACCTTGCGTAAGTGTTTGACTAATCAAGTCATAACTTTTAATAATTATTAAAATGGAAAGAACAAAAACAAGTGATCAAATACGTTGGAGAAAAGAAGGTGGTGGATCTTTTCGTTTAGGACGTAGGATAATCAAACCGGGAGAAGTGTTTAAAGCCACAAAGGAAGAAATTCCAGAAGCATTTCTCAATACTGTTACCCCGTTGGATTCTATTCCTGTGGAATCAGTTAAAACTCCAGTGGTATCAGCTCCGAAAACCAATGAATATTCAGTAGTTCCGGCTTTAGCTCGAAAAGGAAAGGAAAAAGAAGCTGGAGAGTTCTTTAATGTGGTTGATAAAAATGGTAAGAAATTGAATGAAAAGCCATTGGATAAAGAAACTGCTGACAAACTCGTAAACGATCTTTCTTTATGAGTTGGTCCGTTCCACGAATGTGGGATGGTGGAGATGTTTGGATAATAGGGGGTGGACCAAGTGTATCAAAGCAATTTGGAATACCTGATAAAGTAATTCAAAGTGTAATTAGTGGAATATCCCCTCCAAGCACCTTCTCTCCTTACATGAAGTGTATTCATGATAAACACGTTATTGGTATAAACGCAGCTTATTTACTGGGAGATTGGATTGATATTATATTTTTTGGCGATAAAGGGTTCTTTTTAAATCATTCAGAAGCTCTTAGTAAACATTCGGCAATTAAAATAAGTTGCTGGCCAAGTATCGAAGGTAGATACACATATGTTAAAGCCCTTCAAAGGAATAGTAATAAAAAGTATGGAATTTCCACCAATCCATATACTGTTAGTTGGAATGGTAATAGTGGAGCAGCAGCAATCAGCGTAGCTGCTAATGCAGGGGCAAAAAGAATATTTTTATTAGGATTTGATATGAATCTTAATGGGGCAGGAAACAGACATTGGCATAATACATATGATTCAGCTAATGATGGACAAAAACCAAGAAATAAATTACCATTTGATCGGCATTTAAGGGGATTTCCTCAAATTGCCGCAGATGCAAAGAAATTAGGAATACAAATATTTAACGTTAATCCAGAATCAGCAATAGATTGTTTTCCAAAAATATCACTTAAAAATTTTATGCCGTTATGAATATAATCAAGATCATGGGCGGGTTAGGGAATCAGTTATTCCAATATGCTTTCGGAAGGGCTCAACAAGAAAATGGGCTTCAAGTAGCCTTCGATAATAGTTTTTACGGTACTTCGGAGGATAAACCCCCTCTACGACATAAGAAATGGCCAAGATTTTACCGTTTAAACAAATTCCATACCTTTATACCACTTAATCCTATTAATCCAAAATTGCCCACTTTGAAAGAGGCAAATGGACCTTTGGATATGTCTCTGCTTAAAAAACATCCTTATAACTTCGATGGGTATTGGCAATACCCAGCTTATACTCGGGATATTTTACCTTTATTGAGAGAAGAGTTCAGATTGAATCCTGAGTTTATTACAAAGGCTTGTAAAGAGGTGATAGGACAAATGCTTGATTCCAATTCTGTTTCAATTCATGTTCGTAGAGGAGATTATGTATTTCAAAAAGGATTTTACAATCTACCTTTCCGATATTATTTGGAAGCAATAGCCGTATGTCCGGGAGATCATTTATTTATCTTTAGTGATGATATTCCATGGTGTAAGAAACTTTTTTTGCCTGAATACTTTAAAAGAAAAATAACTTTTGTTGAAGGATTTGAAGATTATCAGGACTTTGAAATGATGAAATATTGTAAGCACCACGTAATAGCTAATAGTACTATGAGTTATTGGGTAGCTTACTTGGAAGATCGTCAGGATTCTGTGATTGTTGTTCCGAGTGGTTGGACCAGTGGGGCAAGGGAATTAAATCAGATAGAAAGAATGAAAGAAGTAGATAAATTATATTATGATGAATCGTGGATAAAAATATAAGCTATGTTATTTACAGAATTTGAAAAGCATATAACAAACAGACGTGGAGCAATTCATATTGGAGCCAATGTAGGGGAGGAATGTGGTTGGTATAAAGATCACGGATTTAATAAAGTTTTGTGGTTTGAACCAAACCCTTCATTATTCCCAATTCTCGAACAAAATATAAAAGGATTTGAAAATAATATAGCATTTAATATTGGAGTGCATGACACTTTAAAAGAAGCAACTCTGCACATTGCAAATAATTCAGGACAAAGTTCTTCAATATTACCATTAGGAACGCACGCTCGTAGACACCCAAAAGTACATTACATATATGATCAAAAAATAAGGTTGGTGAGAATGGATGATTTTTTGGATTGTTCAGGAAGAGATATTGCTGATTATAATTTTTTGAACATTGATGTGCAGGGGGTAGAATTAAATGTAATTAAAAGTTTTGGTGAGTTAATAAAGCAAATTGATTACATTTATGTGGAGGTGAATCGCGAAGAGTTGTATGTAGGATGTTCTATGATTCAGGATATTGATGCTTATCTTACTGAACATAATTTTGAAAGAATGGCTACTCATTGGACTAAAAATAATTGGGGAGATGCTTTTTATATGAAAAACAAGAAAAGAGAATTTGAATCCTTTATAAATCCTGTTTTTATTGAAACGGGGTCTTATGTTGGAGATGGAATTAAAGCAGCGTTGCGCTGTGGATTTCCTAAAGTAATATCCATTGAACTTTCTGCCAAGTATTATGAGGGCTGTAAAGAACGGTTTAAGGATAATTCAAATGTTCATTTATACCATGGTAATTCCGTTGATTTATTAGAAGGTATTTTGAGCAAAATAAAAACACCGTGTACATTTTGGTTGGATGCTCATTATTGTGGAGATACGACAGGAAATAAAGGAGTTCCACTGATGGAAGAGTTGGAAATTATTGCTCAACATCCTATTAAAACTCATACAATCCTGATAGATGATATGAGATTGATTAAGGAAAAAGAAGCAGAGTGGGTTGATTTTCCTTATGGTATTCGTGATATTGAGCAGTTTATAAACTCAATAAATCCGAAGTATAAAATATATTATGTTCATGGAACAGCTCCTGATGACATTTTAATAGCTCGTGTATGAAAGCATTTGTAGTAAATTTGGACAGCAGACCTGATCGGTTGGAATCTTTTCAAAAGAATAATTTTCCGTTTGAAGTAGAACGATTTCCAGGATTAGTAATGGAAACAGGAGAAGATGGTTGTACTTATTCTACTCTGACTATATTGGAAAGGCAGTTGGCTAAAAACGAATTTCCATTTATAATTTTTGAGGATGATTGTAAAATGATACAACCTTGGAGTTTGGTGGAAAAAGCTATGGCTCAACTTCCTGCAGATTGGGATGGATTGTGGTTAGGTACAAATCCTCGTAAACGATTGTATAGGTATTCTCCAAACCTGTTTCGATTAATTGGTGGATATACTTCTCATGCTATTATGTACAATAGTAGAAGGATGGCTGAATACATATTAAATAATCATAATACCCCGAAGGGTAAAAACTTAGATATTTTTTATTATCATGTAGTGGAGAGTAAATTCAATTGTTATGTAGTATATCCGTTAGCAGCTACTCAACTTTCTGATTTCTCCGATATAGCAAAGGTTTATACCAATAATGAAGATGAGATTGCTAAAAATTATAAAAGATTCACCCAATGAAATATCTAAGTCCTTCATATGATCAAATGATTCAGAAGTCCTATGGATATGACCGGCAGGAACAAAAGAATGAGAAATGGGGTTTGATGAAAACCTTATATCAAAACAATTATATAGGGGCAAAGGAAACTCAGCGTAAAATACCAAGAATAATACATCAGATATGGTTAGGACCAAATCCAATTCCTGAATCCTATCATAGATATATGGCTACGTGGAGAGACATGCATCCTGAGTGGGAATATCACTTATGGACTGATAAGGATGTAAAATCCGTTTATATTAAGAGAAGAGATATATTTGACCGGGCTAATAATTATGGGATGAAGTCGGATATTCTACGGTATGAACTATTAAAACAATATGGAGGGGTTTACGTGGATACCGACTTTGAATGTTTAAAGCCTTTTGATGATTTCCTATACTTGGATTTCTTTACCGGAATTGGTTATGATCGTGAATTACAGTTGTATATTGGAATAATGGGTAGTGCTCCTGAACAGAGGGTAATGCAATTAACAGCAGGGTCTTTACATACCGTTTATTCAGATCATAAGGGGTCAAAGATAATGAATGCTACAGGGGCAAATCATTTTACCAAGTGCTTTTTATCCAGCTTTAATAATGATTCTAAGGGGGTTGTAGCCTTTCCAATGGAATTTTTTTACCCTTATCCAAATAATCGCAGGGATAGTGAGGATGACCCATATCAATACGTTACACCATTAACTTACGCTATACATCATTGGGGAATTTCATGGATACGTAAAAACAAATAATATGGACTGGATACAAGGGGATAAGTTTAAGGGGATGGCAGATTTTACCTTTGCTCCTACAAAGCATATTTCTGAGGGTATTAATCATTGGGTTAATATTGGTTCTGAGTCTTTCAGAATAGGTAGAACTATCATTCGTCCAGGATCAAGATTTAAGTCGGCTAAAAAACAAATTCCAAAGTATGCTTTAGCAAATTGTACGTTATATCGTACAGGTAATGATGATTATGATAATCTACAAAATACTTTTTACCCTGAGGATTTGATTTTACAGGAATTAGAAATTTTACCAATTATTTACACTCATACTATTTATGTTAAGGATTTTTTTGAACTTATGCAGCAGTACCCTTCTTTAGATTTTGTATTGATTTCTCATAATGCAGATACTAATATAGATTTTACTTTTATAGTTCCTAAAAATTGTAAAAAATGGTTTACTACAAATGTTAATATAGTAAATTCTAAAATTGAATCAATACCAATAGGATTGGAGAATAATCGGTGGTTTATAAAGGAACGGAAGAAAGAGAAAATGGAGAATTTGGTAAAGCAACCTAAAGAAATGATTAATTGGTTGTATGTTAATATTAATGTAAAAACAAATCCTGAAAAGAGAGCATTTGCTTATGAAATGTTTAAGGATAAGAAGTGGGCTACATGTCATTATGGTAGTAATGGTAGTAATTTTGATCAATACCTTTTTAATATTACCAACCATCCCTTTGTTCTTTGTCCTGAAGGAAATGGAATTGATACCCATAGGTTTTGGGAAACTTTATATATGGGTAGTATTCCTGTAGTAAAAAGAAATATTAACAATAGTTTTTACGAGGGGTTGGCTCCTATTGTGTATGTATCTGATTGGCAAGAAGTTACTCTTGATTTATTAAAAAATAAAAAAGAATTATTCGATAATAATAGTCAAGTTAATTCTGAATTTCTTATCTTTACCTACTGGAAAGATAAAATACTAAAAGCAACTGAGTTATGAAAAAAGCATTAGTACTTGGAGCTGGTGGTTTTATAGGTTCTCATCTTGTTAAAAGATTGAAAGCTGAAGGGTATTTTGTCAGAGGGGCTGATTTGAAAGCTCCTGAGTTTTCCGATTCTCCAGCAGATCAGTTTTTTATTCTTGATTTAAGACTATTGGAAAATATTCATTATATTATGGATATTCACTTCGATGAAGTTTATCAGTTAGCAGCAGACATGGGTGGTGCCGGGTATATATTTTCAGGAGATCATGATGCCGATGTAATGCATAATTCTGCTATGATTAACTTGAATGTAGCTAAACAAGCATCAGAAATGGGAATTACTAAAGTATTTTTTTCATCTTCCGCTTGTATCTACCCTCAGCAAAATCAACAGAATTCGGAAAATCCTAATTGTATTGAAACTTCAGCATATCCTGCCAATCCTGATAGTGAGTATGGATGGGAGAAATTATTTAGTGAAAGGATTTATAAATCATATCAACGTAATTACGGGTTGGATGTTAGGATTGCTCGTTTCCATAATATCTTTGGTCCTGAAGGGAGTTGGAATAACGGTAAAGAAAAAGCCCCTGCAGCAATATGTCGTAAGGTAGCAGAAACCAAAGATGGTGGAGTTATTGAAGTTTGGGGAGATGGAAAACAAACCAGGTCTTTTCTTTACATAGATGAATGTCTTGAAGGAGTACGCAGACTTGTAAATCATTCTCATGCCATTGATCCTGTGAATATTGGAAGTGATGAAATGGTATCTATTGATGATCTTGTAAGAATTATAGCGATGATAGCAGGGAAGAGAATTATGGTTAAACATATTCCTGGTCCATTGGGAGTGAGAGGACGAAATTCAAATAATCATTATATTGAACAAGAATTAGGATGGAAGCCAAGTAGTTCTTTGATTGATGGTTTAACTCCTACCTATAAATGGATTAATGAACAAGTAAATGGAAAATAAACCTACCATAATAGTTGTATTACGTTCAGGAGGAGATTTTGCTTTTCGGGATGTTGAGCTTATAGCTCGGCACATTAATGGCAAGTGGAAATCGGATAATACTCCTCGTATTGTATGCCTTTGGGATAAAGCCAGTCAGGAATATAATTTAGGAAATCTTGAATTAGTACCCCTCAGAAATAATTGGCCAAAGTGGTGGTCAAGAATGACGCTGTACAGTCCTGAGATGGAAAAGTACAGACCATTCCTATACGTAGACTTGGATACCGTGGTGGTTCAGTCTTTGGAAAATATATTCAAAGTTGTTTATTCTCATCAAGCAGAGAACAAGTACATTACTCTTGAAGACTTTTATCAAAAAGGATTGCTTGCTACCGGGTTGGCTTGGATTCCTGCTAAATCAGATAAAATAAAAGGTATTTGGAATTCATGGCAGAAAACTGGTCCTGGACCTTCTCGGATGGACTATTGGCTCAGGACTATAACAAAACAGGATATTTACTGGCAAGAATTGACAAAAACTGTATTAGATTCTAAACCAAAGGGGCAGGGCTTTCTACCTTCTATTCCTGAAGGAGCAAATCTAATATGTTTTCATGGGAAACCACGTATTTTTCAGGCTGCAGAAGCATCCATGGCTTCAGGGTGGGTTAAGGATTATGTAGAAACTCAATACTCAGATATAAAGAAACCTTTGGTAACAGTTATCATTCCTTACAAAGAGGACAGAGGATGGTTAAAAGATGCCATAGCAAGTGTTCCAAAAGATTGCCAGCTATTGGTAAGTCAGGGAGAAGGAAATTGGCCTGCAAATTTTAATAAGGTTCTTGATCAGGCAGAAGGCAAATACATCAAGTATCTACATGAGGATGATATGTTGACTCCTAATTGTATAGAAGATTCTGTTAAGGCTATGGAAGAACAGGAAGTAGATTTTATTCATGGTAATGCCATAGAATTAACTCAATCCACTGGTGTGAGAAAGCCTTGGACTGCTAAAAAGACTAATCCAATGCTACAAGACCTATTACAAAAGAATTATTTACATAGTGCTACCTTAATGTATCGCAGAGAGATATTTGAGAGGATTGGAGGCTTTGAAGAAGAATTAAACACTGCTGAAGAATATGAGTTTAATCTTCGGTGTCTTAGAGCTGGATACAAGATTGGTTATTGTAATTCTACTTTGGCTATATATCGTAGACACCCGAAGCAGAAGGTCAGGACGGTTTCAAAGGAAGAAAAAGACAAAGAAAGGGAAATGGTACGTAAATTACATTCAAAATGAAAAAGGAATTTCCTATATTGATAACAGGTTGTTCCAGAAGCGGAAGTAGTATGATAGCTGCAGCTATTAATGCTTGTGGTGCTTTTGGTGGAAATATGACAGAAAATAATCAGTCATCTAAACGAGGAATGTTTGAAAATGTGAAGATACGGGAAGCGGTGGTAAAATCTTATTTGAGTGAAATAGGAGCAGACATAGCAGGACAATACCCTTTGGTAGATACCAAGAATTTAATAATTCCTATGAATACTTGGAAAGCTGATGTGGAGTATATTTTAAGTAAAGAAGGATACACAGGTGGAAAATGGATGTATAAGGATTCTCGGTCTGCTTTACTGTGGCCGGTTTGGGATTATGCTTATCCTGATGCTAAATGGTTGATTGTTCGTAGACGCACTGGGGATGTTATTAATTCTTGCGTAAAGACAGGTTTTATGAAAGCCTTCAAGAACATAGACAATCAAAAAGCAGTAGGGGCTAAAAGCGAAATGGAAGCTTGGTTATGGTGGATTCATCAATATGAGGACAGGTTTAATGAAATGATTAATGCCGGACTTAATTGTAGAGTCATTTGGCCACAAAGAATGGAGAATGGGGATTACGGACAGCTTTATGAAACTATTGATTGGTTAGGTTTAAAATGGTCTGAAAAAGCTATGGATTACATAAAACCCTTACTATGGGGAAGTAAACAAAAAGAAAGGAAATAAGATATGGCACGAGTAACTGTAGATGAAGTAAAAGAAATCATGGAGGATAGTACTATACCTGAGTATAAAATAACTCCTATGATTACTGCTGCTGAGGAAGTGATTACTACTGTATACGCAGACGATACTTCCATAGGAGCAACGTTATTAAAAGAAATTGAACGTTGGTTTGTAGCTCACATGGTAGCAAGTACTTTGCAAAGAAGTATTACTGAGGAAGGAATTGGAGATGCTCGGATAAAGTTTGCAGGAAAGTTTGGAGAAGGATTAAAAGCCACCCCATATGGGCAAATGGTTTTAACGCTTGATACTACTGGTAAAATGGCTAAGTCAGGAAAATCAGTAGCAGGGATATATGCAGTACCAATGACTTATGATACAGAAATATGAGCCTAATAGATCACATAGAACAACTTTATACTGAAACTATAGTATATTGGGGCAACCCTACAAACGATGGTTTTGGGGCTTTTACGTTTGATGATCCCGTAGAAATAAAATGCCGTTGGGAGAATAAAGAACAGATAGTGTCTAAAGCAGATGAAAAAGCGGTTATATTTCGTAGCATTATATTTGTACTTCAGGATGTGGATACCGATGGTTTAATATGGAGAGGTTCTTTGGATGATCTTACAGATACCCAAGAAGCTGATCCAAGAAACATTTCGGATATTATGATTATAAAGAGGTTTGAAAAGACCCCTGCTATCCGGGCACAAAATAGTTATTTGAGAAAAGCTTTCTTATCACCTTATATGTATTAAAATGGGACCAAGTTCAGTAGATATAAAAGCAATGCTTGAGGCTTATGGAGAATCTTCAGGAATACCAGTAGATTTTGATACTAATGTCTTTATAGGACATGAACCTGATGAACCACATAATTGTATTACTATATTTGATACAGGTGGTTGGCCTCCAGCATTAGGAATGACAAATCAAGGATATGAATATCCAACCATACAGATACGAGTTCGAAATTTGAATTATGTAGCAGGTTGGACAATTGCAGAAGAAATAAAACAAGCACTCCATGGCCGGGCACAAGAGACATGGAACGGAGTTTTATATTCTCTTGTTCAGTGTGCAAATGGACCCGCCCTTTTGGACTATGACGAGAGAAACAGAGTACGTTTTTATATAAACTTCAATTTACAAAGAAGAGAGTGATGAAACGGACTTTGATGGAAGTGTTTAATTTTTTTAATGTAAAAAGGAGGTAAAATTATGTCAAGTAATGCTACTGCTGGGGTAGGAACGATTTTTCAGCGTTGGAGTGGCTCTGCATGGGCAGCTATTGCTGAAATAAATTCTATCACTGGTCCAAGTATGAGTAGAGACACAATTGACGTTACGTCATTGAGTTCTACAGGAGGCTACCGTGAGTTTATTGGTGGTTTCCGCAATCCTGGAACTGTACAGCTTTCAATGAATTTTTATCGGCAGTATTATGAATTATTTCAAACCGATTTTGAAAGCAGTACTCTTGGTAATTACCGAATTCTGTTACCGGATGCTGAGAACACTATTATAGAGTTTGAAGGTCTTGTGACTGAATTGCCGCTTACTATCCCTGCTGATGACAAGATCACCATGGATGTAACTATTCAGTTGAGCGGTGCTATTGTAAGTTCTTCAGAGTAATTTTGAGGAATGTTTTAATTTAAGCCTAATCAAGGATAAATTATAAAACTTATTGAAATGGATTATTCAAAATATGTATTCAGTAGAGCAGCTTCTATGCAGCAATCTCAGATCAGAGGTAGGCGTGGAAAGAAAGGTTTAATAGGTATTGATACTGTTAATGATAATCTTAACCGGGCTTTGAAGGATATTAAAAATAAAAGCTTGTTAGGTATGGTGGAAGCTTCTATTCTTATTCGTACAGATATGGATGATACTTCTCCTAAAGTTCCTATTGATTTGGGAAATTTAAATGCAAGTTGGTTTACTACTTCTAATATGGGTGGGGGAAGCGATAAAGGTTTTAAAGGAAAAAAAGCAGCAGAAATGGCAATAGAACGTTCTGCAATAATAGTTGAGATGAAAGCAGTAGTAAAAGCACAAAAAGAACCTACATTGATTATGGGCTTCTCTGCTAATTATGCAGCTCCAGTACATGAGATGGTAGGAGTAAATTTTAAACGTCCTGGCTCAGGAGCCAAGTTCTTTCAATCCGCTTTGGCTCGAAACACGAAACAGATAATAAGAATAATGAAGGATTCTGTAGAAATCCCTTAATGATATTAAATATAGTTTTTAGTATTAACAATTAAATAAACTTAATCATGGTTGAATTTATCACTTATCAGAAAAAAAAATATCCTATAAAAATTGGATATTATGTTTTGAAAATGCTCAAAGTAGAAACAAAAAAGAATTTGGAAGATATTGGCGGGGATATTGAAATTTATGAAACTCTGTTATTCTATGCTCTTAAACAAGGGGCTAAAATAGAGGGGGTAGATTTTAATTTTACCAAAGAGGATATGGAGCAGGTTTTGGATGAATGTTTCTTTGATTTTGTTGAACTTATTCCAAAATTCTTTCCTGACGCAAAAAAGTTCATTCCGGGGGCAGTAATGACAATCCCGGAACAGACGCAGAAAAAGAAGTAAACTTTGACAAACTCTGTGGTCTTGCCATAGCAAGATTAGGGATGTCAGTTGCTGAGTTTTATGATTTAAGTCCAGTTGAGTTCTTTTATTCGATGGAGGAATATGGTGAAAGGCAAATGACATACCATAAAGTTGTTTATGATTCAATGAGGTTGCAAACGTTCTTTTTAGTGAATTTACAGCTTGCGAGGAAAGACAAAATAAAAGATGTACATAAATTAATGCCTTTCCCATGGGATAAAGAGCAGTCGAAGGAAGTTAAGAAACAATCAGTAGAAGAAATGAAGCAAATATTGTTAGGAATAGTAAAATCAGTTAAAAAGAAAAAGCCATGAATATAGGACAGTTAATAGCTTCGTTAGGATTAGATTCTTCTCAATTTAATTCTGCTTTAGCATCTGCCAAGGCTGCTATGGGAGAAATGGATAAAAGAATCAAAACTTCTCAAGCAGGTATGCAACAATTCGCAGGATCAATGGACAGTGTTGGTCAAAAGTTTCGTACTTTTGGGTATCTTGCTACTGCTACATTGACTGTTCCTATTCTTGCTGTGGGAAAATCTATGATTAAATCCGCTGCTGATTTTGAATTTTCTATGACTAAAATTGAAGGATTAGTTGGGATAAATCAAGAAACTATTAAAGAGTGGTCTACAGAGCTTCTTAAAATGGGTAGGGAAGTAGCGCAATCCCCTAATAAATTAGCAGAATCTTTATACTTTGTTTCTTCTGCTGGTTTCAAAACAAATGAAGCTTTGGAATTAACTAGAATGGCTGCTCTTGGAGCTTCTACAGGCATGGGGGATGCTACTGATATTGCAAAATTATTAGTATCTTCCATGAATGCTTATGCAGGTTCTGGTTTAACCGCAGCAAAGGTGATGGATGTGTTTACTGCTGCTGTTAGAGAAGGGGCAGTAGAACCGGAAGGATTTGCTTCTGCTGTTGGATCAGTTCTGCCAATAGCTGCTAAATTAAAAGTGTCTTTGGAAGAAGTAGTGGCTTCTATGGCTTCTATGAGTTTAACAGGTTCTAATGCCGCTCAAGCAGGTACTTATTTAAGAAACATCTTACAAAAATTAATTAAACCATCCAAGCAAACACAAGAGGCTTTGGGTGAAATGGGAACTTCTTCTGAACAATTAGTTAAAGTTATTCAAAATCAAGGATTGTTGGCTGGATTAGGAGAAATGAGTGATTTGTTAGAAAAATATCCTGATAAAATAGGACAAGTATTTCCAAACATAAGGACATTAATTGGATATTTAAGTTTAACGGGAGATCAGTTTGAAAATAATAAAAGAATTCTATATGAGGTTTCCAATTCTACAGGAGATTTTAATATAGCCATTGAAAAAGCATCTAATACAATACGATGGAAGTATGATGCCGCAATGGCAGCGGTGACGGAAACTAAAATCAAAATGGGTGCTGCTATTGCTGATATTCTTTTACCTTTATTGGATACCTTGACTAAAAAAATTACCGAATTAAGTACTTGGTTTACTTCTTTAAATAGAAGTCAGCAAGAGAGTGTAGTAAATATAGGGTTATTAGTAGCAGCACTTGGTCCATTATCTTTATTAATTAGTACTATTATATATAGTTTATCTGGGTTAATAAAAGTGCTTAGTTTTCTTTGGGCTAATCCTTTTGTTGCTTTAACTGGAGCTATTATATTGTTATTGCCTAAAATTAGTGATCTTATTTTTAAAACTCAACAATCGGTAAAACATTGGGGGGACCATAGAGTAGTCATAGATGCTAATACAAAAGCTTTATTGGATTATACAAAGGCTTTAAAGAAAATTCCAGAGGGTAGTCAAACAATATTAGATTTACAAAAAACACAAAAAGATACTTTTGACGAAATACAAAAAACGCTTAGTTCAGGTCTTTGGAAGAAAATGAATGCCAGGCAGTTGGATGATTTGATAACCAAAATAGAAAATTTTAAAGTTTTATTGGAAGATATAAAATTAAACAATCCAATGGCATTGATGTTTGGGGATAGTACGATGAAAAAAATTGATTCTGCTTTAGCTCAACTTGGGGTTAGGCTTAAATCTATTCAAGAATCTACTACAGTAGCTGAAGCATCATTAGGACTTATTGAAGCAAAAGAAAAAGAAATAGAGGCTATTCAAGATAAAATTAATACTGCTCCTAATAAAGCTTTGATAGATTCTTATATTGTAATTAGAGAACAATTAGAAAAACAATTGGAATTATTAAAGGCATTAGGATTAAGTACAGGTTTGTCTGAAGCTACATTAATGCCTTTACCTGCTGAATATTCAGCAAAACCTGATGTTTTGGATTTTACAAAAATGCCTGAATATGGAACTCCTACCATGAGTAGTATGAAAACTTTACAGGATGATTTCCAAACTATTGCCGACTATATGAAAACAGGAAAGCGATTAGCTGATAATTATTCACAAGCAATAAGTGCGTTAGGATTTTCTTTAGGTATGGTTATTAGTGGGCAAGAAGGGGCATGGCAATCATTTTTTAATACCATGCTTAATGGAGTGAATAGTATTATCACTGAATTACTTACAATGGCTATTGCAGGTACTTTAGCCATAGAAGGAAGTAAAGCAGGTATAATTGGATTATTGGCTGCTGCCTCAATAGGTTTAGGCATAATTACAGCTACTATGAATAAGCCTGTTGAAATGGCTAACGGAGGTCTTGCATACGGAGACACACTTGCCCGAGTAGGAGAGTACCCGGGAGCTTCAAGCAATCCTGAAGTCATTGCGCCACTAAGCAAACTGCAATCCATAATAGGTAGTAATGGTGGTATGCAAGGTGAAGTTCGTTTTGTAATAGAACAAGATAAATTAGTTGGAATTCTTTCTAAGGCAAATAAACGTAATAGCATATACTAAAATGGCATATAATGTAGAATATCAAGGTTCATTTTATAATCGTTTCAGTAAAATAGGAACGGTACAGTTATTATTGGATGGAGGGACTACATATTCTCCAGAAGCTATTAGGATAAAAGAAGTTCAACTCCAAACTAATTACCAAGGGAATGATACTCCTGTAATTGGCATGGGGGCAAAAGTTGTTATTGTTAATAATACGGATGATTTTAATACCTACAGTGAGCTTTTAAGTAATTATGAACGTCAGTGGATGTGTAAGATTTTTTATAATTCTGAGATTGTTTTTGAAGGATTTTTGATTTGTGATATTAACGAACAACAATTATTACCTAACTCTGAGATAGTATTACAGTTTACTAATTATCTCAGGAGGTTAGAAGATGTTTATACAAGTGCAATTAGTGTAATGGGGGATAAAAGTACTGTGTCATATATATTAACGCATACTATTGGGTATTATTTAACTAATTTGTTTTATTCTATTTATTTTAATAGTACTTTGTTTGAGTCTAAAATGACGAGTGAAAGCCCTTCTGTTTTTGCAGATCAAACATATATTGAAAATGCTTTATTTTATAATGATGCAAATGAATATGATAATTTATATACAGTTATAAATAAACTGTTAAAACCGTTTGGTGCTTTTTTTTATTCTTATGGTCAAAAATGGATTGTAGAAAGGTTTGGAGATATTACACGTGATGGTGATTGGGTGATGTTACCTTCTACCAATATATTAGAAGCGACGCCTTCTTTAAAAAAACAAATAAATAAACAAGCAGGGGATTTTAAATACATCAACGCATCTCAAACACTTCAATACAATAGTGGTGTAAAAACATTAAAAATTGATTTGATGGATAAACTTATAGGGAGTTTGGTTTATTCTAATTTTGAAATGCCTTTTATTGAAAATTCAGCATCCCCAGCATACCCATCTGATCTTGAAAAATATCATACATGGTATATGGATCAGTATGTTGATCCTGATATTAGTTTTGTTCGTTATAATTATAGAAATGAAATCTCTAAATATTTTTATGCTCAAAATGGGAATGTTGCATATAAATTCTCTTTACAATTTACAACATTAGCTAATGAATTAAGTATTTCTTTTAAAACAGTAGTTACTAACCCTTCTGCATTTAGTGAAGTTAATGCAAGAATAGCAATAACAGTTAAAGTTATTGGTTTGGAGTTTTGGATTTCTGAAGATGCTCTTGGTTTTGTAGATATGAATACCGGAAATCCTGAACCTTTAGAAATTCTAATAAATGTAGGTTCTTTAGATTCTGAATCAGTAGTAACAATAACAAAATCATTGGTAGGATTAAGTACTTGGTGGGATGTTTGGGGAAATCCTGATGTTATGGATATTTGTATAAACTTTATGCAGTTTAGAAAAACTTCAGGCGGAGATGATATATATGCAGCTCAATATATTGGAGATATATCAGTAGTAATTAATGAAATGGAAAATATAGAAAATCAAATAACAAATACTATCAATGGTGATTTTGTAAAAGAAGCAACCATTGATTTAGATGTGTTTGATTTAAACAATTTGAATTATTTGAACGGTCCTTATGTTCTGGTAGAAGATTCAAGTGGTGCTGTTAATGATGGTTTCTTAAAGACTGAATTTTGGGGTACTGATGGTAGTACTTATGATAAATCCCTTGTAGATTTATTGGTAGAAAGCAAAATGAAAAAACTTGCTCAAACTACTCGTAAATTAATAGCTACAATAAGTTGTGATGATTTTCTGAAATTGTTTACTATAATTACTGATGATGATATAGAGAATAGTTCATCAGATATTGTTAAATTTATACTAACCAATTTTACTTGGGATTTGGTAAATGGAACATATGAAATAGAAGCGGAAGAATATCCTGATACTGAAATTGTAATAACTACGTAAAATGGCAATTAAAACAGTAACCCAAACAAAGAAATATGTTGTTAGAAATACTAACAAAGAGGCTTCTAATGTTTTTATAGGAGGATCAAGTGGAGGAGCGTCTGTTGATCTCAGTGGGTATTATACCAAATCGCAGATTGATTTACTTTACGGACCAATTGTTAGTGTTAAAGCATACGGAGCAACAGGAGATGGTATAACAGATGACACAACAGCTATTCAGGCCGCATTTGACGCCTCTACAAATGTATATTTTCCATCTGGGACTTATATAATAGGCAATGTAATCATTACTAATGATGGAACGTATGTGCATGGAGATGGTATTACTTCTATTCTTAGATTTAAGGACGGTGAAACAGGGGCTATGCTTGCCGCAGGAACAAATAATATCATTGTTAGTAAAATAAGATTAACAGGCGGTGTTTTTGATAATTTTGCGAATGTCGAAACAATGGTCGCAGATAGAAGTGGTCTGTCTTTGATGTCCAATAAAAATACTATTATATCAGAAATTACAATTGATGGATTTGAAAATACGGGTTTGTTGGTTACGAATACAGAACAAACACTATTATTTGATAGATTCTCTGTTTTAAATTCTAAAATTAATTCGTGCTGGATAGGTATTGAAACTGGACTTGATGCAGAAAATTACACTAAATATTCAGGATTAGAGTTATATTATTGCAGATATGCCGTTATGTTGGGTTGCGGAAATATAAATTTTGCAAACTCAAATCTTTATAAAAATTATTATGCCTTTTATGTTGACGGCACAAGGCCAAATGACGCTCACGGAAATATAAATAGTTGTTTAATAAATCATAACGATCACTCATTATATATAACTGATGTTTATGGCGGATATACAATAGTAGGAAATAATATATATGAGGGGAATATCTCTATTATAGATAGTTCAGGTGTTAGGATTTCTAATAATCAGATAACGGTTAATGAATTTTATCTACACGGACCAGGTAGAAATTGGATATTGGATAATAACATAAGAACGACTTATGATAATATTATAACGCATGATGGTGGAGAAGATGAAACGATATTTATAAATAATCGTTTTACAGATGGGTCATTTTTAGAAAATAGAACTATTGGAGATGTATTAAGTGCAGGAAACGGAATTGATGCAACAAATAAAAAGGTTTATTTAATAAATGGACAATATAATTCAGATGCAGAACCGGAAGGATATATGGCTGTTTTAGCATATAGTACTAATCTTTTAAATCTTGTTACTATTGGCGGCGGAAGTACTTCTTACAATGCTGCTAATTTAATTCGTTTCAATACCGCTTCAGATTTAGCAACCAGATTTGGAACTGAAAGAATGAGAATTGATGGTAATGGCAACGTCATGATAGGTTTCGATGAGGGCTTGGCTAAATTTTCAATAAATGGTGGAGTGCATATAGGAGGTGAAAGTGATCCAGGAGATGATAATCTATTAGTTGATGGTACTTCTACATTTAAAGGAATTGTATATGCTGATAATTTATTAAATGATAGTGGAGAATTTATAAGTGGTTTTGCTGGTAGTGGATGGAAGTTGGAAATGGAAGATGGGGAGTCATCAGATGATCAAGGTGTTTATACTATGGAACTTGATAACCTAACTATTAGACGATCTTTAACTGTCTATGAACTAATCGTAAATAAAATCAGAGCTAATAATGGAGCATTCATGGTTAGTGCTGGAGTAATAACATTGATTGGAGCTGTAGAGGATGGGGCTTATTACAATATGCAGTTTGATGATGATGATGGAAATATTACATGTCCATTTATTGTAAATGATATTGTGCGGGTTCAATCATGGAATGGTAGGGGAATAAAATATTATACTGCTGAGGTGGTAGAGGTACATGATTTGTATTTTAGGGTTCAGATAATTGATGGTACTGGAATACCTGATAAAGGTGATGTGGTAGTACAAGCAGGATATAGTTCTTCAGATCATGATGAACGTCAGGGATTTATTTATATGACTTCCTCTGACACTGATGCTCCTTATATTGATATTCTTAGTGATGTTGTTGATGAAGATTGGTCAGGACATACACGGGTTCGTTTAGGAAACTTAGATGGGATTGGTTCTCTTAGCGGATTTGGTTTATACGTTAATAACGGTGAAATAGCCAATTTTACTATCAATGCGGAAGAATTACATTTTTATGACGGTGTTGATCAACACTTATATCTTAATAATGATGTTAAAGCAAGTGGGTATTATGGTAGGGGATTGACTTTATATGATGCTGGTGCCGATCATGCTACAAAAGAAATTATGGCTGTTTCATTAGGTCAGATTCGTCCTATAAATACAATAGAATTTGGAGCTACTGAAGAATATGGATTTGAAGTTATTCAGAAAACAGATACTGATACATATAAGCATTTAATCAGGATGGCAGGGGAAACTAATATAATTGCCGGATGGAATATTGATTATGATGCTATCTATACAGGATTTAAAAGTATAGAAGATGGATATAATGAAGATAGTGAAGGGGGAATAACTTTAGCTGCTGATGGGGGTTTACATGCTCCTAATTTTTATATTAATGCTGATGGTTCTATTGGAGTAAGAAATATTACTATTGAAACTCCCCAAGTTGATACAGGCGGTGGAGTATTTATGAGTGTGAAGATAGATGATAATGGTATTTATGAACCTACTACAGATGAAGATTATGGTTATATAGATATTAATGCTGTGGGTTATCAGGGTGGAATTACTAAATATAGAGATTTACGAATATTTGATGGTAAAGGTGATTTGATGGCTCGGTTTGACGGTTCATCAGATAGTCTCACTCTTGATTGTTCTTTAGTAACAAACAATGCTGTAGTGATTGGATCAGGAGTCAATCTAATTCCACGAGTAATAACTACAGATGGAGGAGCGGCATCTGATATTCTTACTACTGATAGTTATATTGTTTGGAATTATACAGCAGGAGATGGAACTATAACTTTGCCAAGTACTCCGAGAGATGGACAACTTATAATTGTTAGCAATATCACCACAACGAGAACTTTGACCATAGATGGTGGAGATAATAATATGATAGTTAATGGGAGTCTTGTATCAACTTCTACTTTACCTTTAAGAAGAACTGCTCAATTTATTTTTTCAACTGAGGATGATCATTGGTTTTTGGTAGGGGCTGCTGGATAAAACAGAATTTTTATTAATCTTTAAATATTTCTAATCATGGAAAATGCTCAACAAAAAGAACAACAACCTATTCAGAAGAAATTCTATCTGATAGAGGAAAGTTTATTGAAAACTACTATTGATCTTATCGAAGAAATGCCCCTTCGATTGGCTTCTCGTGCCCTACCTATTATAGAGTCTTTAGGCAAATGTCCTCCTGTGGAGATTAAACGGGAAAATTTTACCCAAGCTAAGAAAATTCAAAGCACTAAACCTGATATAAAATGAAAGCAGTAATTTTTAGAAGTTACGAACCTCTCCAAACACCAGGGGGGTTCGTAGCCTTTGAAGGCAAGGAAAAAGTATTTGAGTGTAAAACTCTTGAACTCCCTGATAAAGGAAATCAGAAAAACATCAGTTGCATTCTTGAAGGAACTTATTGGGTGCAGAAAATTACACGCCCTTCAGGAAAACCTGGATTGCATATTGAGAATGTTCCAGGCAGATCAGCTATACTTATTCATTCAGGAACTTTTGCCACAGGAGAGCAAATTGATATTCTTGGATGCGTGATGGTCGGATTTCGTTTTGTGGATGTGGATAAGAACGGAACTCTTGATATTGTAGAAAGTGTAAAAGCTTTCAATGCTCTATATGCCGCTATGCCAAACAGATTCCAATTAACAATACTATGAAAACAATTGATTTATGGATTCAACGCTTTGAGAAAGCATTGGATTGGTTAAGTAAGTTCTTTAATCGTATCAAAGGACTTGGTTTTATTGTAGCTGTAGTTTTATTCATTATTTTCTTCGTTAATAATGGATGTCAGAAAAAACATGCTGTTATTCTCACTGAGAAAATAACAGGTCTTAGCATCAAAAACGATTTGTTATTGAATGAGAATAAAGAACTTGACAAAAAGTTGCAAGAAGAAAAGGATTGGAGAATAGTATATGAAACAAAAGCCAAAACATTTGAGGTTGAAAAAAATAGATTAGCTCAGGAAAATTTTAAACTCAAAGGTAAATTAGCAGATATTTCAAATTCATTGTTAGGAATTTCTACAGATAGTAGTTATTCTTTTTTACAAACCTCAGCATACCCATTTCAAGGCGATTTAAACTATCCTTTTAATGAGCCACAGGTTAGGGCTATTCATAAAAATTATTTGGAGAATGCTGTCTTGAATTCGCTCGTAGACACTTTCACTCGACAGGTAGATAACTGTAACGATCTTTTAGCATCTAAAAATGATATTATTAATTCCTATTCTACAAGTATGGAAGTAATGGGAGCTAAAAATAAGAATTATGATAGCATTATTTATAACCAATCGGAGAAAGAATCTATTTATGTAAAGGAGAATAAGCGATTGGAAAGAAGAAAGAATCTATGGAGAGTAACAGCAGGAATTGGTTGGCTTGGATTTCTTATTGTTTTGATTTAGCCATCTGATAAGTCCTTTTCAGACACATTAATTGTGTCTGTTGATATAAAATTAAGATATTGTATTTTATCGTAAATATGTTTTTCTAAGGCTTCTTGTGCTCTTCCAATAAAAGATTCATCTTTAACACATTCTCGGTATATTTCCCACATACCGTCTTTATTGATTGTTATTTCTATCTTATTGTTCTCATCTTGCTCAATACGATAGACTTCCTTGATTCTTGTTAGTTTCATTTCAGTTGTTTTTGTATTTCAGATTGCAACCAATTAAAACACTGGTGAAATCCATTAGTAAAGGACGGGTTAATTTGTTGCTCACCTAACATATCAGTATATGAGCCTAATTTAAACATTTGTGCTTCTTTTTCATTATTCAACTTCTCCCAATCAATTACCTTGCTGTTGTGGTATAGTTTGGCGTATTCGTGCATTACCCTTTCTATTTCAATAAGTAATGTTCCGTTTATTGTTTTGTGGGATGAGATATACTCAAAATTTGCCCTGTCGATTATGATTGTGTTTATTAAATCTCTTGCACTTGGCATTGGTTCGGGTTGCTTTGGTTCTGAAATATCAATATGTTCAGCCACGTAATAATTCATTCCCTCTTTTTGCAAATGCGATAATCTTATTGCTTCTGCATTTTCTTTGCTATTAAATTTTGTTGAATGATGAATATTGTTACTCCAAATACCATCAGAAACATTAAACCATTCAATAATTCTATTCCTGCTTCTTTCAATTACCCAATAATAGGTATTGTTTTTAATTGTTTTCATAGCTTTATTTGTTAAACGTTTTCTGATTCCGAATTTTTGAGCCACATACAACCTTCCGTATCATATACGTAATCATCCCCATCAAAGATTGAAAGTCCGGAAGTTTCACAATGACCAATAACCTCAAAATTTTCTTCCGTTTCCTCATCATAGAAACTGACAGTTTCAAGTTCCGGGTGTTCTCTTTCCATTAATTCATTAGCTTGCTGTAATGTTTCAGCTTCTACATGAATAAACCCTTTAAAGTGTACTTCAAATGTTTTCATTTTTCTGATTTTTAAGTTATTTATTAATTGTTATTTCCCCATCCCGAACGGCTTTTTTAGGCCTTCCTCCTTTGTTTTTACTTCCAAATTCAGGTTCAAATCGGATTAGTTTACCGTTGTAAATAGTCCTTCCGCCTAATCCCTCAATTCCGAAACCATAATCTAAAATTAGATTGCTCATACTATTAAGTTTCAGAATATCCATAACTGTCACCTGTAATACCACGAGGATTTACCTTCGCTGCCCTCTCAATATCCTGATCTGAGGGTTGCTTTTCTGGATTCGCAGGATAGCTACCTTTTGCAGCAGTTAATATTGAAATTTGTTCATCGGTTAATGTTTTATGAAATCTATGTTGCATAGGAATATCGAGTGCTTGCTCCATATTGAACAGTTCTTCTAATTTTTCAATATTCTGATCGCTTGGTTTTGGTTGCTTGACTGGTTCTTTCACCTCTGCCTTATTCCATTCTTTAGGTGTTGGCACTGGTTCATCAAACGGACATCCTTTTTCTATTGTATTCGCTTCGGCTTTCACCTCTCGCTGGGAGAGGTATTTCCGATTAAGTTCTTTTGCCTTTTCAACAAACATTCTATGCTTAATTGCATCTATCTGTAAGAATTGATCTGCTGAACTTTTCACTTCTCCGGTAAAAATTGGTAAAGGCACTTTGTATTTCTCACAAAACTCAGTAGTTGTTAAAAAGTCAATTTCTAAAATAAAGTCCATCAGCTCACTCCTTAAATCCAATGGTTCGGGAGAGGTGAGTTCTTCTTTAAAGTTTTTAAATGCATTATCCAAATTACTTTTATAATATTCAGCTTCATCAATTGTTTCGCAATCTGCATCTAAAGTAAACAATTGATTGCCTTGTTTAAATGTGACTTTAAAAAAGCCCCTGATTTTCTTAACTGATGTTTTCATGATTCAATTGTTTCAGTTATTACTATTGTTTTTGGATGCTTAATAGTATAGTGTATCCGTTCAGGACCATCAATCCACTTAGCATACACTTTCATAAACCAATCTTTTTCCACCTTAAAAAGTTCATATTTTATACGTTTATGTTTTCTATTACATTTATGCCATTTTTCATAATGTGTTTATGAAAACTAATCTCTGAATTAACATCGCAGTTTCTTGGTAGTTTCTGCACAAAGTAATTGTCCTCAGCAATAAATTCCGTTTCCCATTCGGGCGTACTATACCTAACGCCAAATATATTGTATAGCCATTTTGGTAATCTAACTTTTTTCATCTTATCAATATTTTACTTGTTATTAAACTTACCAGCTCTCTCCTCAAACAATATCCTTACTAAATCACGATCAACACAATTACCTTGTAACATTTTCTCATCAGTTATCAAAGTAACATCCCTATCATTAATAGTAGACAGCACAGCAGTCCATCTACCACCCCACATTGGTTTATAGTCGTAGATTTCTTCCCGTGTATAATTCACATCCCCCAACATAATCCTAACCACATAATTTTGACGATCTACCATAGGTAATAGTATTCTATTTAATAACCACTTAGCAGGTTTATTAGGTAGTACATCAAGCATGAAGGATAATTGATACAAACTATACATTGGATAAATCAATTTTATTAGTTTCTTTTGAAATGGTGTCCAATTATATGTTGGCTTTTTGTAATATTTTAATTCATAATCATTCCACTCTTTTTGCGTCATTTCAGGTGGTATATTACAAATCCTGTAAACTGCTTTTTTAACGAGCATATTAAAGAACATATATGGAATTGTTATCAGGTAATATAGTTGCCTGTAAAACCAACTACCTGCTAAGGCTTTCATATAACACCACAGATCGGGAGTAAAAGAATAACGGTCTGAGATTTTCCAAGAAATATACTTTGAAATATCTTTAATAATACCAAACCATTGAGCCTTAGCAAAAGCAACCAAAGCATAAGCAATATGATCTCTGCTCATATCATTGCTTGGTTCTGTTTTTTTAGATGGATGTCGGTAAGCAGTAATCTTCTCTTCAAATTTAAAACATGCAAATATCCCATAAACAAATGCAGAATTTTTATAAGCATAATAAGCATCACACGTAGTTCCGATACAATCACCCATACCACCATCATTACCTTCGTATCTTTTTTGTCCTAATACTAAACCGTATTTGTCATCGTATTGGAAATCATAATTATTAAAATCGAATTTTATCATAACATCAAATGTAAAGTTTTCACATAATTCTTACTCATAGCGTATGGAAGTTTGGTTAGGAAATTATTGTAATCATTCTCCAAATCCCAACCTTTCTTTTCCCAATAAACTTGAAAAGATTTCATATCCTTAACACTGCCACTCCAATGTCGATACCCTGCTGTGCCCGGTTTATTGATCTTTCCATAAGCGTAACAATACCGCTTTTTAGCCACTTTCATTCCGAATAGGTTATTATACTTCTTCCAGATACGAGAAGTAAAATGACCTGTTTCCAAAACAGCCTGACAATATACCATCGCAGGTTGTTTTACTTCCAAGTATAATAAGGCTTTTTTAAGGTTCTCAGGACTGAACGACAGAGTGTCTAAAGTGTTTAAGAATTGGAACTGATCCAATCGGTAGGTTTGTTCGGTTCTTTGCTTATGGTATTCCGCTTCAAGCGGAGGTGCATAGGCATAGTAAGAAATAAATGCTATCAATAATAAAAGTACTTTTTTCATTTTTCAAGTTTTAAGTGCAGTAAGAACCCATTCCAAGGCTTTTATTTCTCCTTTAAGAATGCTCATGTCTTCAAGTACCTGAGCACCGTAGCCACTTTGCATTTCTATTTGGTGCATACTATTGTACTTCTCTTGTTTTTGTGAGAGTAAATGTTTTTTGAAAACAATCTCCTCTTGCAGGTTTTGTAATGTCATAACTTTTGTTTTAAAATTCAATTAATTCTGTTACTTCAATCCTTTTAGTGCCCTCACATACAGGACAAATCACATTAAAATACACTCCACTACCTTGGCAAGTAGTACAAATACTCGGATATTTTTTAACTATTCTCATGGGTTTGTATTCCCTTTGATTTGTTTTTTCTTTTGCTTTGTCATTTTTATTCAGAGTATCTAAATCACTGAAATACTGCAAATATTTTTTATCAAACTCTTTGTCGGTTTCTCTTCTGTTTTTTACTATTGTCTTGGCATGTAGGGCGGTAGCGTGACTTACTCTACCAAAAGGGGTTACCAATTCTCTACCCGGTACGTTTAACAGACTTGCTCCTAATGACATGCATATTTGTCGGGCTTCTGTCAATTCTCTTTCTTTGTTATCAGCATCAATTAAATCTATACTAATTGCCTCCTTGGCAAAAACGTATCGAATAATGTCTTTGTAGATCATTGTTCAGTTACTTTAGAAATTTTGGTCTTTTTATTTCTTGTCACTTCAAATACCTTGTCAGCATAAGCAGTTAAGGTTTCTTCATGGGTAATGATTATGAATTGGATACCTAATTTTTCAGAAAGCTCCTTGATCATTTGAGAAGCTTTTTCTTGCATATCTACAGAAAGGAATCTCATAGGTTCATCAAGCATAATAGTATTACTACCGCGTGGCCTTTGCATGGACCATGAAGCAATGCGCAGAGCAAAAGCTGCTATGTCAACCGCTCCTCCTCCACTGGCAGTCAAGGGATCTGCTTCATTACCATCTCGAACAAAAAATAAGTCACATTCTGTTTTATTACGACGTTGGACAAATTCTACTTTTAATTCATAAGGATCGTCAAAAACTGCTTCTAAGGCAAGTGTAGTAATATCTGAGATATGAATTTGAAGAGTCTGTTGAGTCTTTAAACCAACTTCTCGTATGATTTCTCGGGCTTGCTCATGTCTGCGCAAAGAACGCCTATTTGATTGAATTTTTTCAGTCAGGGTATTAATAGACTTACTTAATTGCATTTTTTTGCCTTTAAGTTGTTCTAATGAGGTTCTGTATTGTTTTAAATCAACCATCAATAAATTCTCCGTACTTTTCTTCCAGTTCGTTTTTTCCTTCTTCAATTTGAGTTTCCATGGCAATAATATCTTTCCTCATTTTTTTAAGTTTGATATTTGCCTCTTCAATGGTATTACAAGCCCAAGTAGTCTTTAATTGTTTTTTGAGCATTTGTTGTTGTCCATTTAAACGGAGTATCTCGTTTTTTGCTTCTTCTACTTTACTCTTTAAAGCAAGCAACTGTTTATTGGATATGCTCATTTTGGATTTCTTGTAAATGTATGAAGAGCTTTTTCAGTAATACGACCTTCAAAATAAAGATTTTTTGCATAGGTTTCTCTGTAATTTGGATGGCAGAGACGCAGCAGTTGAGTATAACTTTTTTCTGATAAATATTCATCATTCAAAAATTTATTAATACTTTGAATGTGGCGGACCATGTCTTCTAATATGTTCATAGTTTTATGGATTTATTAATGATTTAATGTAAGAAAAAATGTCTTTTTTTACTTCTGGATTTGCTTCAATTATTATAGTAACATTATTTTTAGAATCAGCACCAAAAAAAGTAATAACGTCAGGTTCCTTTAATTTAAGAATAAGTCTTTCGTCTGTTTTTGTTTTTAAAGTAACTGTTGTTTTTTTCATATTATTTCTTTTTGAAAAATTTTTTGAAGAATTTAATTATATTACGTTCCAGCTTGGTTTTAACTCTGTAGATTTTACAATCTTTCTCAGGGAATACTCCCGTACGTGGTGCCCGTTTATTCCAGTACCTTTCCCCACTTGGCAAGTTAGTCCATTCTACTCTTACATACCACACCCCTTTTTCCTTAAATCTTCCGATAAGTACTCCGGGTGTGAAACCAGGATATTTTACAAGTTTTTTCATTTTATTAGTATAAGTGCTTCTTTTGGTACTATTGCTGTTATATCGGTGTGACCTGAATTAAGATAAAGAACAGTACCACCTTTATAATCATCAAGTGGGTCGATATGATCAAACTTAACTTCATGATACTGCTCCCTAAAATAAATTTGTGCTACTTTCATACTTCTATTGCTTTTCTTACTATTTGCATTACTGATTCTCTTATTTCATTAATAACAGCAAATCTTTCCAGATTCTCTTCAAAGGATACTCCGGTATCCCATTCTCCAGTTAATTTGCTTACAAACGCATCAATCCTTTCGTCCCGATTTTGAGTCTTATCTATATGGTCCCTACTTATTACATTCTCTACAATTGGCAGGAATACAGCTTCAACTGTATTAGTTTCTGCGTAGTATAGATAGACTCGTGGTTTAAAGTCTGTAAATGCGGTAGTCTGACGAGTAATACATCCGGGATTAACTAAAATTCTACCCTGATACTCTTCTACAAATGGTTGATGATTATCCCCGGTAAGTATAAGATCATAGTCAGGATATTGACGAAGTATTTTGGAAGCTTTTGGAGCAGGACATCCCGGGTATGGTTCTTTGGCTTGATAGGTCATAATGTGCCATACAAGAACTGATCTTTTACTTTCTCCTATAAGTACACTTGGTTCTGTTGGGATTTGCCCGAAGTGACATCCATCAAATAATAAATCTCCATCAATAGCTTTGTCAAGAACTCCAATACCAGATTTAGTAACCAAATCTAAGGAGTGCTGGGGAACGTCGTGATTTCCAATAACACTCCTGAAATCTATTGGTAAGCATTCCATTGTCTTATAAAGTAAAGATGGACTGGATTTCCAATGATGAAACAAATCTCCTGAATGCAAAACTGGGCATCTGTGTTTTATTTGCAAATCATAAATAAATTTAAGTTTCTTCCACTGAGCTTCTTCGAAGTTATCAGTACGGCATACGGGTTGATCCTCCCGTAAGTGCCAGTCACCTGTTAGGATAGCATCAGCCCGTTTAAAGTCGTTAGTTCGTTTCATTTCTTTAATACTCTTAAAGTTGCGGTTCTTTTAGTAACTCCTTTCCCAATGAATTCTGCTTTCTCATTAGAAAATTCTATCAGGTCTTGTGTCATAAGTCCTTCCATTAACTGTTGTAACATATATTCCCTTTCTACATCTGCAGGGTGCTGTGGGTGGTGCATATATTGTACCTTCACAAGATATGGTTGGTATTTAGTTTCATTTATGAGGATTGGTTTATCAGTTTTTGTTTCCTCATAATTGAGCAGTTTCTTAACCACTTTAAGTATCTTTTCTTTGATAGATTGTTTCATTTATTTTTCGTGTTTGTTTCAAGTATAAAATAAGCTATTGAAGCTATCCAAATAATAACATAACCTACACAAAAAAGAAATTTCCCGTCAACTTCCCATAATTGAGGGTTAAAATTACCGTAAAAAATAATAAATACGGAATACCATGCTACTAATGCTAAGGTGATTAAAAATATTGGTTTCATCTTATTCTTGTTTAAATGATTTACGTATTTCTCTTAATTCCTGAAAATCTATGGAATCACTTTCTGCCACATAAGCTCCGCATACCGAGCAGGTTTTAGAAACTATTTCATTAAGGCAATGAGGACAAAATTTTGTCTTTTTTTTAGCTCCGGTGTTGTAGGTCATCTTTTACTTTTTTTAGTTCTTTTACATAAAACGTATGTTCTTTACATTTCCCTTTCTCTGTTATCCATCGACATTCTACAGGCTCAGTAGAATTTTCCCATAAACCAATAACAACCATTTTTTGCTTTTTATTGCTTATCTGATAAACAACATCCCCTCTTTTAAATTCTGTCATATTACATTTTTAATAGTTATGTTTTTCTGTATCACTTCCGCATAACGGACAGGTCAATGGCATAGACTTATGAAACTCTTCCTCTACTTCTATTACAACTCTCTCTGCTTCCTCTAATTCCGAATGAATACTCTCTATATCTAAGCATAAAGAATTAAGCTCTTCATATTGAGTAGTTAAAGCATCCACAAAATCAATATTTTTTAGCACTGCTGTAATAAGACTCTCTGCAGTACTTATTTCTTCCCAAACTGCTATTTTTTGACTTTTAAGCTCAATGGCAATTATTGCCGACGTTAATTCATCAATTCCTTCTTGTAATTCTATTACTAAATCGATATTAGCAAGTATTTGGGTCAGTAAGGTTTCTACAATTAAGATTTTACTGGATGTATTTATTTCAGAATCCACTTCAGTAATAGTAATACACAAATCCTCTAAGCGTTTGTGAGTATTAACAGTAGTAGTAAAAGATGTTTGCAAAGATTCAAGTATCTCAATATCAATTTCCATTTTATCAAGAAAATCATACTGTTCTTCTTCTTTTCGATTCCATGCTAATTGTTCCCGGTCATTTTTAATGGATGCTTCCAAAGCATTAATCCATTGTTGTGTATTTTTAATTCCAATACCAATTACATCTAAATGAGCAATATGATTAAAATATTGTGCTATTTCTCCGGAAGATTTACTTAATAAAAAAGTACTATCTAATTGTTGTTGTAAATTGACATCAGACATTTGCAGAACTTGCATAATTTCTTTCGGGACTTCTGTACCAAATGCATTGAATACCAGATCATTTAAAAAGTATTGGTTGTCTGCCCCTTTTGTTTTTGAAATAATATCTTTTTCACCCAGTTCAATAGTGACTTGAGTGTTTTCCTTTTTTCCAGCCCAATGACTGCGAAAAGATTCTCCACCAGGACGATTCCATATTAACCAACGTAAGGCACGTAGGATAGAGGTTTTTCCACTATCACTACTGCCTATAATAACATTTACTCCCGGTGAAAAATCCAGTTTAGACTTTTTATGGGATTGAAAATTGGATATAAAAAGGGATTTAATCATTGTTTACCCGGAGTATGTAAATCCTTTAATCTTTCGATCTCTTCCATTTCCTTAATTAAACCAAAAGCTCCTTCTTTTGTTTGTTCTCCCATTATTTTGGAAGAAAGCATAGTGGTATACATGGTTAAGTGTTTCAATACTTCCATACATTCCTTTTTCGAAGCATTGAGAATAATTTTCTCTTTATAGCTTGAAATTTGCTTTTCCATTTCTTCAATAATCATTTCATATGACATTACATCTGCCATAATTAACATGAGTCCAAATCCAGATTTTTGCATGATTTTAGGTTTTAATTTGATTAATTATTTTATATAATAATATACGCATAAATTCAAAGAGATTTAGAAAATATGCTATTTATTTTTGAATAATTTTATTGTGGTTGACTCTTTACTTGCTACATGGTAGACTGCTACCGCATCTGCTATTGCCTCGTCAATGTATTTAACATTCCGGAAAGGAACGTCATACAATTTTTTAATAGCAGCTACTGTTTCCCCTTTTGATGCACTTAATTTACCTAACAGGCATTTTTTAGAATCACCTTCAGAGTAATATTCAATTGGTATTTCTAAACACTCAGACAAGGTACAGGTAATTCCAGTAACCATGCCAATCATAACAGCAGCAGAGGCATTCTGCGAACCATGGGGTGATTCACTGAGAATATAAGAGATTTTATACTTTTTAATGATTCTCAGTAGTTCTTGGATTACAAAAGAAGCTCTACGAGAAGTGTCATCGCTTTTCCGTATACGTCTTTTCTTTTGCTCAGGAGCTGTTTTTATACAGCCTGCTTCCAGGACCTTACCATTACCCACTATAACTGCCCAACCCCAAGCAGTGATGCTGGGGTCGTTGGTCAGTATAGCAAATTTATGGGTAGGATTATTTGTTCTTTCCATTGAATAATTCTTCTACTTGATTTTCTAACCATTCAAGATAGTCAATAATTTGTCCTTGCCCGGAAGCAATTTCATTTATAGTTTCTAATTGCATTCCGGTTTCTTTTTGATATTTTAATTTAGTATTTATATTTTTCATCGTTGTTTTGGTTTACGTTCAGTTTCAAATTTACTTTCAATACTTTCCCAAAGATCAATTACTTGGTCTTTTAATTTTTCTGCCAATTCATTCATCTCAACATATTTAATAGCTTCTTCCATACTATTGCCTACTTTTATGTCATCTACCGTATATGTAGTATTCTTGGTAAAGTCTTTGATGTATTGCAAATTAGCACGAATATCGTCAATTCCATAATCAAATAGAATTATAACGGTAGCAGTATGATAAGGTTTCCAAACAGAATTCTTAAACACCTCTACAAGAACTTCAATACCAATATACTGTTTTACTACTTTACCGGCTACTTTTACTTCCTTTTTAATTTTCTCAGCACGGTTCATCCTTAAACGCACTGAAGCATAAAAGCCAATAGCTTCCCCACCAGGAGTAGTGTATTTTTGACCATAAGCTCCAGCATCTACGTTTACACGTACCTGATTACTGGCAACCATCAATAGATTAGTTTTGGTGATATGGCGACAGAGTTTCCGTAGACCTTCGCTAAACTCCTTGGCTCTGCGCATACCCATTTTATCTCCTTCATCCTTTTCCATTTCCATTTCCGTAGAAAGAGCAGCAAGAGAATCTGTACAAATACCATTAATTTTTGTTCCTTTTGGTTCCCAGTTTTTAATACTGGCAAATACTTCAGTAACGGTGTCCGGCATGGTATACTCAATAGAATCGGTATCCAAATCAAACATACGAGCAAATTGTTTATTCAAACGACCTTCAGGATCATGAAACATAATGTCTCCCTTTTTCCTTTGAATTCCGCCCGCTATTTCACAAAGAAGGACGGTTTTACCCGTCCCACTTGGTCCAAATATCTCTACTAGAATTCCTCCTGGAAGTCCTCCTCCTCTGATCTGCCCACCGCTGATAGCTAAGTCAAGTAAAGTGGATCCTGTACTGATAATTGTTTTAAAATTACCATCATGGCTCTTTTTTTCCTTAACCGCAATAGTTGGTTTTCTCTTCATCTGAGAACTTAAGGAATCTGGTTTATTGGTTCTTTCCATGTTTACTTCCTTTTTGATTTCGCTTCATCACAAGCATCCCATAATTTACAGGTCTCACATTCATCATACTTTTCAGTATCTATTCCAAAACGATGTCCATGAGGGCACTTATCACCGGAAGATGATTTTTTCTTTACGGGTTCTGGTTCATCATCATCCTCGTCTTCAACCGGAGCTGGTTTTTTCTTTTTTGTAGGTGGTGGTGCCGGCTCGTCATCTTCATCCTCGTCATCATCCTCTACAGGTGCCGGAGCTTTTTTCTTCTTTACAGGAGGAGCAGGTTCGTCATCTTCATCCTCGTCATCCTCTTCCGGTTCAGGCTTGGTTACTTTCTTTTTGCGAGCAGGAGGAGCAGGTTCATCATCTTCGTCTTCATCCTCGTCTTCTTCTGGTTCCGGTTTGGTTACCTTCTTTTTACGCAAAGGTTTTTCTTCGTCTTCATCATCCTCGTCTTTTGAATCCTCTGAGTCAATTTCCAGGAATTTAGCCTCAAGTTCTTTGTAAGTCAATACTTTAAGAACCTTATCCAAATCAGGCACTTTGTCAAGAATATCTTCATCATAAACTTCATCCCGGTCATCAAAATCAATACGACTGGCTTCCGCAAATGGTTTGCTATTACCAATGGTATTACTATCAAAACGAATGCGAAGAGTTTTTCCTTCTTCCAAATCAGGAAATACTTCATTTTCCGGTTTCTCTTCCAACTCTGTGGTCAAAAGATCCTGAAACATTGCTTGTGAGATATCCCAGATATGTGGTTTTTCTTCAACATTCTTTTCTCCAAAAGGAACCACAATATAAAGGTTTCGCAAACTGCTTTTTAATGCTTTGATGTCATCAGGAGAACCACCTTCTTTTGTAAGTTTCATCTTATACTCACATATTGGACACTTCTTTCCAACTGAGGTTAAGCATACAACAGTGTCATTCCCTGCTCCAATGCCACGATGAATGCGATAAGGTCTTTTATACCAAAGATCTCCTACAAGAGCGGTTTGTGTCTGAGCATTTCTATCCGGATGTTTTTCATCGGATACCACATAAGGAAGAAAATCCAATTTGGCTTTTCCACCAGGACTTTCTTTATACACACTAACTCCCTTAGGGAGCATTAAGTGACCATAGGAAGCACCGGAAGCTTTTCCTGCCGTTGCATTGCTGGCCACCTTACCACGAAAACTACTTTTCTTTTTTGCCATCGTCTGTTTTTTTAATTGTTTTTAAAAGATCTCGAAGTCCATGCCTCCAACCAAGCATTTGCATCCTACTATATAGGTATACTAAGAATGGTGAAAGTAATATTATTAGTATGATTATTGTTATTGTCATCTATTTCGTCTTTGTAATTTACTGGCAATATTACTATCTACTTTACTTTGTCTTATTTCCCTTTCTCGTGATAATTCTCTTGGTACACGAGGACCTGCAAAATATTGTTGACCATGTAATTTAACCATATTTTCAAGAGCAGTTTTTCGAGCATCAAAAGCATTAACAGCTGCTTGTGCTATATCTGCTTCATATTTTAACTGCATATATTCATCTTGTATTTCTTTATACTCAGAGTGTCCTAAAATGGTATTAGTAACAGCAGCTTCTGTTATCTTAGCAATACCAAATTTTTCCGGTTTAGTACGAATTCTGCGATCCAAATCAGCCTTAACTAAATCAAGCTCTACACTTTTTCGATCTCTTTCTAATTTAGCTTTGGCAGCATGAATAGCATATTTGATCATTAACTGAGGCTGATCTAACCACTCTATGTCGAGTGCATTTTCATCAATCCGAATATCTTGTTCATAATTCATATATGTAAATTTAGTAATTTTAAGAATAACGGTGGGGATCGAACGCCCGGACCTAACACCGGACTCTCCCCACCGGAAATAAATGGTTCATCACGCCATCCATTTCAGACTCACCCTTTAAAAACAACATAACAAGAGAACACCAATTGTGGAAACCCATTTGTAAAATTAGGCTCCATAAAACTTTCTAAAATGAGGGCAGCTCGATCATTCGCACCTTTTAACAAAATTGCTTGACAATATCCGAGTACAACGCGTCTGACACCTTCTGCATCCTGATCTTTTAATCCGGATAAGATATGGGCTACTTTTCCCCATGCAATAGCAGGGGTTAGAAGCACCCGGCACAACTCGATGCTTTGGGATAGTTCTTCAGCAGATCTCTTTGCAACATCAAGTCGCTTATCTTCATCTACTCGCAAGACTTGTTCTAATGTCTGTAAGGCATTACGCGGATGACCCAAGCTGTCCTGTATTATTTGGTCATAAACCATTTTTTGAAGACTTTCCCCTTCCCCTTTTACTACGGTTCGAAGTAATAGCATCATTTGAGAATCAGTCAATTGTTTCACTTGAAATTGACTGCATCTTCCTTTTACAGCTGCTATTAACTTCTGAGGGTCCGTAGTGCAAAGAATAAAATATACATGAGGGGGAGTATCTTCTAATATTTTTAACAATGCATTCTGAGCATCATTGGTTAATTTATGACATTCATCAATAATCCAAACCCGGCAAGAACTCTCAATAGGTTTAAATACAGATTGTTTCCGAATTTCACGAATAGAATCTATACCTCTAAAATCGGCACTATCCACTTCTCTGAGATCGGAACCATGACAATCCAATTTACTGGCAATAATTCGAGCAATAGTAGTTTTTCCACATCCGGTAGGACCATGCATTAAAAATACATGAGGACATTTCTTTTTATCAGCCAGCATTGTTTTAAGGGATGCTGTAATTTCAGAATTGCCAAGCAAGTTCTCAAGTGAGTTAGGTCTGTATTTGTGGTAAAGGCTCATAAATTTTTTATTATATAATAATATACGCAAATGTTAAAAATGAATTAGAATTACATTAAAATTATTTTAAAATTCATATTTATCTTTCTCCGCCCAACTGCCATCTACCGGGCATATTTCTGCTTCCACATCCATTGGTACATTAATCCAAGTAAAAGCACGAGGTAGATCTACTGTAGTTACTTTTTTGATTACTTTAGCAACAGCTGATAATTCTTTAGGATGTACATCTATTATAATTGAATCATGAATTTGTCCTATTAATTTACTTTCCCAATTTACTGATCTACCAATATGATCAATTTCTTTAAATGACCACAATAAACAATGGAAAGCGGCACTTTGTACAGGATAATTAATAACATCATTTTTTCCCATTACTCCGCTAAAACGAAAACCGGTTAAAGAATCAACATAACCATTCCGCTGGTACTCTTTCCACCATGTTTCTTTCCATTTAGCATATACTTTAAATCGCTTTTCCCAAAAGAATTTTTCAATTACTTTCATATGTTCAATAAAATCATCCAATGATTTAATTCCATTAGAAATAAAATGATCAGCAATAGTGCCTTCTGGCATTTTCATACCTTGTCCATTTTTCCATCTTCCTGCAGGAAGACCCATCCATTTTCCAGAAATATTAATAGCACAATTTTTATAGTAATCTCCATAAAATTCTGGAAATACAAATCCGTTTTTAACAGCACTTCTAATTATAGCATGTTCTGTGATGTTTTTATTAAAATTAGGCATCATGAAAATTTCCTTTGCCATATCACCATGCATGTCAGTAGTAGGATCATTAATATATTTTAACATTACAGGATCTTTATGGTAACAAGCCGCAATTCTTACTTCAATACCGGAATAGTCAATTTCAAGCAATTGATGCCCTGGACGGGCATATAAAGCACGTCGAACTATTTGCATTGCTTCTTTATCTCGTTTAGGAATATTTTGAAAATTGGGATGATCACTACTACTTCGATAAGTAGTTACTAAATGTAAGTTAAAAAATGGATGGATATAACCATCTACTTGTTCTCGAATAAATGCTCCTAAATAAGTATCTCGTACTTTTATTAATTTCTTTGCCTCAAGTAATAAAGTTAATTCCGGAATATTTAAGTCCTTTAATGCTTCATCATCAGTAGAGCCTTGTCCGGAAGCAGTAGTTTTAACAGGTTTTATTTTCTTAATATTGTATAGAAAATTAGCTAATTGTTGACTTGAATACAAATTCGGAGTCTTATTAGGGGTACTATGTGCCCAATGCCGATAAAGAGTAGATTCTTTGAATTCTCGTTCTAATTTATCTATTTTCCGGTTCAGCTGTAATTTCTTATTCTCAGCATAATCCATGTCTACTCGAATTCCTTGTTGTTCTGCCCGGGCAAGAGCAAGCATTCCTTCATGAAATAGATTATAGGCAGAATATGTTTGTGGATGTAATTCCATAATTAAAAAGGTAAGTTATTCATTATTTCTTGTCTTTGAATCATGGCAAGTCTATATTCAAAAATAGAATCCATGGCACAATACTTTAATAACATTGCTATTCCACTTTTGGTCTTTGTCAATTCCATTATGTTATTCAAAGCATTACCATCTTTTGTTGCTGACTGCAGATAAGGAGTTACTTCCGAACTATAATCCACTACCCCAAAATTAACATAAGTTTGAAATTTTAATCCAGTTATTCCTGGTCTATTATCCATGATATGGGCAGCAATCATACTATCCCAAAACCAACCTTGTACCGGTTGCTTTAATCGAACAGCACTCCAAGTCTCTTCAAACTTCATATTATGTGCCATTTTACTAATCTTTTCATTAGCAAGAAATCTGAGAAATGGTTGTTTTCCTTTTTTATCTGTAGGCATCATAAACGCATAAGCTACATTCTCACTAATGGCAATAGAAGCGCAAACAATTCGGTGCCTTTCTGCTTGCGGTTTTAAGCCGGTTGTTTCATAGTCAAATGCCACAATATTCATATTCTCTATATCATCTAAAGGACTTAAATCTTCAAGTATATGTATAATCGGTTCATGGATCTTTGGAATATGCTTTTCCAGATTTGCAATAGCTGTCCGTAAATCCCCTTCCCAAATAACTTGAACTAATTTATCAGCATTCATTACAAATTCAGGATCAAAGGTAGGACAAAGCCAACATTTATAATCTCGATCCGGAATAATAAATCCACGCCATTTATCTACACTGCCAAGTTCTTTTTTCCAACGATTTCCTATAGTACTAAATAAAGCATAATCTCCAAGAACTAATATTAATTTTGGTTGATGTTCTTTGATTACTTTATTGACAATTACAGTACGGCAACAATCTATTTCATAATTACTCGGTTCATTTATAGTATGGCAATTAACAGCATTAATGGAAATGCAATCTTCAAATAAATCAATTCCTAATTTATTCAAAGTATAGGATAGATGTCTACCTGCTTTTCCTTGCCATATTTTATTCCTTTGATCGTCAATCCCGGTAGGAAAATCTCCGACAATTAATATGTTCTTTTTCCCCAATCCGTATGGTTTCATTCTCGGGGAGTCTGCTTTCTGATATCTTCCACAAGAAGCACAAGAATAAGTCTTCCCATCAGGACGAGAAGCGGATTGTGTTTCTTTTAATGAGAAAAATCCTTTCATCCTCTAAGTAGTGTTAAGTATTCCCAATCCACTCCGGCAAACTTTAAGCAATTCTCAGCTACTAAACAATCATTCGTTTCTGAAAGAATGCCTCTAAGTAAGTATGGAGTAATATTGATACTAATCTTATCTTCAAGATATTTAATGTTTATTTCTTCCTCAAACCAACCTACTTCAGATTCAGACCGAATTTTCAATCTGTTATTTTCCAAAGTAAGAATTACAGACTCATCAATAAAATTATCCCTTTTGCTAAACACTTCTGCCCGGTCTAATACTTGCTGAGTACTTTTTGGTAAAGTGATATGAGTTCCTTCCACATCCATAAATTGCTCAATATCGGGATATGTTTCTTCAAATATCCTGCAGGATAAAATAGTACCTTCAGAACTTTGAAAATGCGCCCAACCGGAATTAGCAGCATAAGATATTTTAACCGGATTTAATTTAAGGACCTCAATGGTAGCAGAAGAAGGTAAAATAAAGGAAGGAGTTGGAAAAGCATCTTCAGATGTTATACAACGCGTTATTCTAAACCCGTCAGAAGCTTCAATTACTCCTTTTTGATTTATATGCACTCCTGTAATTACAGGACGACTCATGTCCCGGGAGCAGGATGGAAGACAAAATTTTAAATGTTTTATAAATCCATCTGGAATCTTTTTCCATTTAGTTATAGCAGCAATTTCATCAAGGGGTAATTTAACTTCCTCTTGTAAGGTTAAACCTGCTTTAGTTCTTCCGGAAGTAATTAAAAGTTCAGATCCTTCAATACTTAATTCCAGTTCCTCTGCTTTGATTTTATTAAGCAATTTATACAATTCCTCTGCTTTTATAGCACCTTCAATTTCCAGGTTTGGAATTGCATGAGAAAGACTTATCTCGTCATTAAAGGTTACTACCCTACCTTTAATAAAAGCAAAAAAGGTAGATTGTTCAATTGTCTCCTTATTAGACAGACCCGGCTTTACGAGTTCTAATGCTCTTAATAATTCTGTTTTGTTGATATTCATTGTCTTCTTTTTTAATTTGTAGTATTTCGGATTTGTAAATCAAGATTTTATAATGATAACTAAACAATCGATTCCACACCGGAAACTTTTCTGCTAACTGCCTTTCCCGACCTTTAATATTCATAACAGTCATTCCACCGGCTAAATAAATTTTCATTTTTTGGCAGGATTGAGGCGTCCAGTTTCGCAATATTGAGTTAATTGTTCATTTGTAGTTTTTCCTTCTTTGATAAAATGGTAACTCATAAGACGGTTGTTAGCTTTCTTACGAGTTAAAGAAACACCAAGAGTTTTATCAAATAACCAAGTAGCTAAATAAATTTTCATTAGTATTTTATAAATGATGGTTTGGGGACTTTAATATCATAGAAGAAACTCAGAGCAACTTTTCTGCTTAATTTACCAATTTTAGCAGACATTCCCTGAAGAATAGCACCGTTTATTACAAAAGATTCTTCGGAAGATCCTCCGGTAGAATCATTCTTTAGATATATTTTCATGATTAAAAGAATCCGGTTTGTACTTTTTCAGTCTTAAAAGCCCACGGCCATTTTGGCATTGACTTTTCAAGATCCAGAAAGAATATGATATTCATTTCATCCCGAAGCTGATATTTATTGCTAACTCCTGGTTCTACAATAATCTCAACAATTCTCTTTGCATTTTTATCAGCTGGTTTCTTTTCAAACCATTTCTCATTTTCTTTGAGTTCGTAGGTTTGATACTCTTTTTTAAATTCTGATTTCCCAAGCACATAGCCTTTTTCATTAATATATTGCAGCATAATGCGCTTTTGAATTGGACTGAGAGTATCGATATGTTGTCCTGCCTCATTTTTATCCGGACTCTTATTAGATACCGATATTTTCTGAGCAGCACCATCATAATTCCATTTACCGTTTTTCCAACTCGGTACAAATACACTACCCATTCTACCAGTAACAACCCATGAAGTGCTGTCAACCGAGTACCAAGGGTATTTTACCATGAGTGGAATAGAGGTCAAACCAAACCCGTGGACTTTTACCTTAGGAAAGCCCTTTTCATCGCAAATGTATTTAGAAAAAAGTCGGTCAAGGTAAGTATTAAGGTTTCCAGATTTAACCATGCCACCGAGGCAGATGTATTCGTATTTCTCGATTAACGGTACTAAATACTTTTCTTCATCAGAACCGAAATGGTAAACAGGCAAAGGATTTAATCCTGCCTTTTCCATAATTCGTTGATTTTTTAGAGTAGCTTCAGGATCTCCAATCACATCCAAATTAGCATAAACAGTTATGCTGGATTCATTATCTTTAATAAATTGGATGTATTCTTTAATATCAATTGAGACTCCTTGTGACTTTGCAGAGAAAGCACCGGAATCTAAAAACAATTCTACTTTATTCATTTTTTTAGGTATTTTTCCATTATCAGCTAATAACCAATAGTAAGTCCAAAGGCGGAGATGCCAAAGTGGATTTAATTCCCGTTCTCTTCGGCAATCCCCTGAACTACCGCCTCCGGGTACTCCTGCCAGAAAGATTCTCATTTTTTTGCTTTATAAGTTCAAAAGATTGGTCTGCTGCAAATAACTTATTTCCAATTTCCCAATAAGATAACAATCGTCTTTTAATAAGATGACTATATTCTTTTTCTCTTGAAATGATTCCTACATTTCCAGCAGTATAGATTTTCATTTTCGTATTAGTTGCATAAGTTCTTCTCTTGCCGCAGGAATATCCCTAAATACACCAACCATGCTCGAAGTAGTCATTACAGAATTCTGCTTACCAACTCCACGCATGCACATACACATATGCTTGGCTTCAATAATACAAGCAGCTCCTTTAGCATGAAGTTCTTCCATTAAAACTTTAGTAACCTGATCTCCAATACGCTCCTGGATTTGCAGTCTTCTTGCATAAACATCTACTAATCGAGCAAGTTTAGAAATACCAATTACTTTTTGATCCGGAATATAAGCAACATGAGCTTTCCCAAAGAATGGCAACATATGATGCTCACACATTGAGTACATTTCAATGTCTTTCAATAATACAATTTGGTCATAACCTCCTGACTCAAATACAGTTAGAATTTCTTTAGGATCCTGATTATATCCTTTGAAAAGCTCTTTCCAAGATTTTACAACACGTTTAGGAGTATCTACTAAACCTTCTCGGGTAGTATCCTCTCCAATATACTGTAATTGTCGCATAATATTCTCCTCAACAGTATCCTCTCCATTTGGGTGTTGCATTTCCCATGGAAATACTAACCATTTCTGCATTCCTTTTTCCGTCTTCTTATCAATTAAAGGATAGAAGCGCGTGGTAGGAAACTGGTCTTTATACTTTTGAGCAGTTTTACCGGAGTCAAGAACATCATCAAGAATGATATTAGCAGCTTCCGGAAAATGAGTTACTACTGCATTTCGCAAAAAAGCACTTGCAATCATACCTCCTTTAGGAACGCCATAAACTACATTACCTTCAAGGTCAATAGAATCAAGTCTATCAAAGACTTCTTGCCAACTAATAAATCGTTTATTCGTCATAAGATATGGGGTCTGTTAAGTTTAAATTTGTAAATGCTTCCAGTCTTTCTTGGCAACTGCCACATTTCCCACAAGATAAAGGCTGGTCTTTATAGCAGGTGCGGGTTAATCCATAAGGAATAGAAGGATAAAGATCCAATCCCTTTTGTATTATAGATGTTTTATTATCATCCAATAAGGGAGCAATCACCTGAACCTTTCCACCAGATCCTAAATAAATGGTAGTGTCCAATGATTTGATGAATTCTTTCCGGCAATCCGGATAGATATGATGGTCCCCGGAGTGAACACCAAGTGCAACAGCCTCTGCTCCAATTGACTCAGCTAAACCAGCCATAATAGTAGCAAAAATTGAATTTCGTCCTGGTACAACAGTAGCACTCATTGATTCCGCCTCGTAATGACCTTCAGGGATGGGATCCCCACTCATTAATAGAGCGGACTTGAAATCAGCAAATGTATTGCTTAAATCAAAATAATGTTCAAATACGGGATAACCACGATGACGGTAATAAGATATAATTTTTTCAAATGCTGTACGTTCGTAAGCATTATGTTTGGAGGCGTAGTAAAAATTACAACAATGCACTTCATACTCCTGGTCAAGTAATATACCAAGTAAAGTAGCACTATCCATTCCTCCGGACAATCCCATGACAATTTTTTTCATAGTATTTTGTGAGTTTTATTGAAAAATAACAGTCCTAAATATGCTAAATAGGACTGTTATTTTATACCGGTGAATGGAATTTTTATGACTTAGCTTCTTTTGCTTTCCTGTACAGACCTCCTTCGAGTTTCTCAACAAGGAATTTCTCTTTGCTGATTCTTCCGGGAACCTGAACATTGATTGTGGAAGCCATTGACTTTGAAGCTTTTTCCGGGAATTTTGCAACCAGGACTTCAAGGATGTCAGCTTTGGAAATACCAGCTTTACCGGCTTTAACAATTTCGTCAGCAATGGTAGCAACAACACCAAGTCCACCATCTTTTGCGGCGCTTTTAATCGGACCTTTTTTCTTTGCAGGAGCAGGAGCTTCTTCCTCGTCGTCGTCATCTTCTTTAGCAGCTGCAGCTTTTTTCTTTGCTGGTGCGGGAGCTTCTTCTTCCTCGTCATCATCGTCATCATCGTCAGCTTCCGTAGCATCATCGTCATCATCGTCATCAGCCACAACTGCTTTCTTTGATCCCGGTTTGGTTGTTTCCTTCTTTACCGAATTAAGTTCAGCAATAACAGCTTTTGCCATTTTGGAAATTTTGTCTTCAGGTTCCAATAATCCTGCAGCTTCTTTAACTTTCTCAGCTATGTCAGCTTCATTTCCTTTTGTAGGAATTGCGGGTTCCACTCCTAACAGTTCGTTAAGTTCTTTCGCAGTGGCAATCAAATTTGCTTTGTCCATTTTGATTAAAATTTAAGATTAATAATTGAATTTTGAATTTATAATAATATACGCAGAATATTAAAGTGTTTTAGAAAATAATGCAATTATTTTTCAAAATAATGCAAAATAACTAAACTCCGGTGGCTTTATCCCATATTACCACGTGTTCCCGAGTAGAGTAGCGCACATTATGAGAAACCGCTATGCTCAAAACAACTTCTCTATTATGCTCTAACTCTTGTCGATTGCCTCCCATAGGCATTAATACAACTTGGTCGATTGCAATTAATCCAGTATCAAGAAAATCCATTTGAATCTCTTGCCAGTCTTCTTCTGCCTCAATAACAAACTTAAACCAAGAATTTTGCAAACGACTCATTGTTCTTAGAATCTCAGGTTGATATCTAAGTTCCCGAGCATTACCAGAATTAGAAAGTTTGGGAGAATTATTCCAACACTTGACAAGAGGAATAAAATCAGAATGTGGCATAATACAGCATTCATTTTCTACCTCTATATAAGGCAGGAAATCATAAATAGCAGAGTATAGCTCCAAAAACTCGATTAAATCCATTTGTTGCTTTAAAGGACTTCCTCCTGTTAAAACCAAATGCTGGCCTCGTTGAAATTTGGTATGCAGGTTTGCCAATTCCATTAAATCAAATAGTTCCTGAAAAGAATAAGGATTTCCATATCTCCAAACAGACCGGGTGTCACACCAAACGCAATTCATGGTACAGTCTTGTAACCGTAAAAATGCTGCAGGCCAACCTACAAAGTTTTCCCCTTGAATAGTATCGCAAAAGAACTCAGACACTTTTAAAAAATTACCTTCAGGAATTTCTCTTTTGTTAATAGGATTAGCCCTTATAATGGATAGTGGTTTATGGCTCATAGCGGGCATTAGTTTTAGGAGTTTCTGATATCTCAATAGCTGATAACTGAGGGATAATAGTTTTAAAATGATCATACAGAATCTTAGCCATATTTTCAGCTGTAGGATTATCCAATGGAAATACATCGTTTAAATGCTGATGATCCATTACATTATCCACAAACTTTTTAATAGGATCAAGTTCCCGATAATCTTTTACAAAACCAACTTCATTTAAAGTATCTGACTTTAATTCAGCTTTGATAATGTAATTATGACCATGCATTCGAGAGCATGGGTGAGTTTCCGGCAATCCCGATAATTGGTGACTGCAGCAACAGTGAAATTCTTTAGTGATTTTGTACATGATTTTTTATTTATTAAATGAAACATTAATCAAAGTTAATTTTAGTTATTTCGTATTGAGTACTTTTTTTATCATCATCTTGAGAAAAATGCATGGCAAATGTTTTAAATATATGACCGGATGCTCTTTGTTTATCCTTAGTCAATATGAACCAAGCTTCACCAGCATCTGGATCCTTGTCTCCGTGATTTGTCAATCTAAAAATATTATGTGCCATTGCTCCCATTGCGGACGCCCCACGTAAACCCTTCTTATTGTCTTTTCCTGCGTGGTGCAACATTAAACAAGCTACTCCCATAGCTCTAAGATCCCGAAGGAAAGGATTAATCTTTGTATTCCATTCTGAGTTATCATTCTCTTCCACTAAACCAAATAAAGTACTGGCACTATCTAATACCACTAATTTATAAGTAGGATGATTCTTTAACCATGTTGTAATCTTAAGTTGATTTTCTCGGGTGGAAAGGTAGAAAGTATCTTCCGTAGCAAGTTGGTATTCCGGAACAGATAATACTTTCATTCTAAAGTCACGGTGTTGAGAACCCAGCCATTCAAACTGACTTATTCTTTCTTCCATTTCCTGCTCACCCAACTCACCGTCAATATATAAACAACCGGTAGGAGTATCCACTTCCCATTCCCCAATTTTAATATCTTCGTAGTTTTTAGTACCTAAAACATAAGCAATTAAAATAGTTAATAAAGACTTCCCGGAACCATAATTTCCATATATAATTGTAGTCTGTCCTTCCTTTAACCAATATTTCATTAATGTCTTTGGTACTGGCTTTTTGTTTCTTCTTATTTGTGCTGCAGATACTATAAAGTCATTAAGATCTGTATTTGTTTTACTTATAGGGGTATAGGTAGTTATTAGTTTTTCTGCCTCTTCGATCTGGTCATTATCAACTAATGCTTTAATTTCTTCGGAATGTAATATAAGAGCACGTTCTTTAAAGTGCTTTTTTGTAATGGTTACTAAATAAGGAATGTTTAATTCTTCTCCTTGTAAAAACTCTTCATTTAAGTCCGGCAAAATATCTTGTTCAATTTCCTCTGCTATATCCTTTGGTAATTTTCCGGATTTTAAATGCTCATAATAAATACTTTCAAGATCTCTTCCAGGAGCTTTGTTGTAAGCATCGTAGTATTCCCAGCACCACATAGCAATTCGTTTTGCTACAGCAGACTCCAATAACTTAATATTCCAAGAAGGTTTAATTTGTTGTAAATACTCAGTTGATGTAATCAACCCGATAATTATCTTCCTTTCAATCATGGGATGTAAAGTGCTTTAGTTCTTGAATGGTAATATCTGCCATCATCTCCAAGCACATATTTAATACCATCATCATATATGAATTTTTGTTTATTATCTTTAAATTTGGTTACTTTCATTTCTTCCGGATCATCTAACCATCGGTTTTGATTTAACCATGTGGTAGGATGTGGTATAAATGTAGGATCTTGCCACCTTTCAGATTTCATCTGATGGATAATTGCTCTTTTTATTTCTATCCATGTAGGCTTATCCTTTTTATTACATATCATTCTCCATTTGGATAGTGCTTTTCCTTTATCTACTTTTCTTGGATATAAGTTCCAAAACTTATGGAACATTTCTAAATTTATTTTATCATCCGACGAATATTCTTTTTTATTTTTAGTATTTTTATTATTAGTAATAGACCTCCGTGAATTGGAGGGCAAGACCTCCGTGAATCGTAGGACTAGTCCTAACGCCTCTATGTCAATAGTAATCCATTCTTTTGCCGGAACCCCTCGACGTTCTGTAATTAAAATACCTTTTTTAATAAGCTCTTGTTTATTACTGCGAATAAGAGATTCCCCAAGATTAAGTTCATTCATTATATCTTCATGAGTAAGAAAAAACCAACCATTACTATCAGGATGATTTTGTAAAAAATATTTATATTTCTCTATGTAATTTCCTAATAAACCAGCAGAAATAAATCCCAATTCTTTTATGGCTGTTTTATTAATTGCAAGAAATCCCTTAGTATTGAATATTTCTAAAAGCATCCATTTCTCACGGTTAGATGTTGTATTGATTTTAAATTTAGTACGCTCCATTTGTTATAATTATTTTATTGAAATAATATTTCGTTTTTTAAAAGAATAATAGCATACATTTCGATTATCGCATTTGATACAGGTCGGTTTAGATGAAGAAATTTGTACGTCATAGCATTCTCTATTTATATACTTGAAATCAAATTTACCTGAGCTTACTACTATTCTGCTAATAACTTCTTTATTTTTTGCAATATGAGTAATTATATGAGCATCGTATGAATACAAAACGGTTACTTTATTTCCATTAGGATAAGTTTCATGAAATCCTCCAAAGATTTCAGTTATGTCGTGTTCTTTTTTTTCTTTTTTAAAAAATTCTATGTTGGCATGGCAGTCTTCGCAAAGAGTAATTAAATCATCATCTTCATACTCCCATGGTTTTTTACCATTTATATATTTTTTATGATGTATATTTAAAGTAGTTTCTTTATCTTTACATAATACGCATGTAAAAGCATCCCTTTGCATAATTTCTAAACGTTTCTTTTGCCAGCGAGGGTCTTTATACTGTTCAAAGAATTTCTTTCTTTCCATAACTTTAAAATAAAGGAACCCTCACGAGATAAAAAAAGCACGCAGGAGACGCGACTCAACCTTTCGTGCAATCTTTACCCGTGGGGGTATATTTAAAATATTGTTATTAGTAATCATAGACGGTCGCGTTTTAAAAAAAAGTAAAATTATAGTAAACATATTTAACCTCCAAATTGAAATTGAGTTATTTTATAATTAATTGAGTAGTAAGCTGCTTCACTAAATAGTCTGCTTCTTTCTGGTCCATTGCCCCGGGGTCCCCCACAATATCAACTCGAAATGCATCTACACCCCGAAACTTTAATTCACCAACCATGTCATTCGCTTTTTTAATTGCTTGACTCTCACCACCATCAAATACAACCGCTACTCTTTTAAAAGTTGCTATCTTTCTCAGCTGCTTGGGAGTGAATTCTATACCAAGCGTAGCAAATGCAGAAGTACCAAATCTCCATACATCCGTTATACCTTCTACGCATATTCCAGTCTCTTTCCATTCACTTTGTTTACCATAAAGAATATGTTTATGATGTATTAATTCTCTGCTTTTAGGGCATGCCATGTATTTTAAAGGATGATTATCGGTAATATCGCGAGCCTGAAAGCTGACGATTTCTCCGTCCCAGTAAATTGGAGCAAGGATTCTATGCTTGTAATCGATGATTTTATTGTTATCTCCTTTGAGAGTAGCAATTGGACCCGTGCCCTGCAACTCCCATAAGGATTCCAAATATTCAGGATCAAAATTTCTCTTTTCTAAATATTGTTTATGTCTTGCAGTAAGCTCCGTTAATCCGGAAGGATACTTAAATGCTTTCTTTCTGATTTTTAAAGCAGGACCGGAAGCAGTAGCATTAGTGCTTCTAATACCTCCGTAGTCCTTAATTATTTTCTTTGCTTGGTCTTGATCTACTCGAAGTATTTTTATTAAAGTTTGGTCTATGAAATGTGGACCACATCTCCAACAATAATAATAATTTCCATCAATATTATAACCAAGATGCATACCCGGATTACCTGTACAAAAAGGACAAACGGTCTGTACCCAGCCCGGACGGCAGTGCTTATGTCCTTCCGTGGCGTGGGTTACAGAATAATCTCGGTAGAGTTCAAGTATTTTCATAAGGAGGTTCTTCAAGTAAAGCAAGAAAAGCATTCCAGCTTTTCGGATTCTCAATGATATTGAATTTACTGTCAGGCAGGTTAAACCAAATATCATTCATAATAGAATAGGCATTTATTAGCTTCTCTGAGTTTACCAGTATTTCAATTACTTCGAATACACCAGGGTAGTATTCATCAATGAACCAACGGAATTCTTCTTTGGTTCTATGAAACTGTTTAATCCATTCTGTTTGTATCATACATTATCGTATTTTATTAGTAACTCTTTCTCCAATTCTTCTGAGTATTTTTCTTTTGGGATTACAATAACATTGGTTCCAATATAACCTGTTCCTGCTTTATTGGATCTCCAATAACAGTCAAATCCAGTTTCTTCTTTAATAGTGCTGGATATGTTTCCTGATTTATTGAAGATTTCTACATGAGTATATGTTTCCCAATATAAAGTACGGGTAATAGTCCACATTTCTTCAATTACACGATCTTGTTCTTCTAAAGATAGTTTAGAAAATTCAAGTAGGATTTCTTCTCTGTTCATTTTAGCATATCATATAAAAGTGATTCAATATCATCTATTCTTTTTGTTACGGCATCTAACATTCTTTGGTCTACGTATAAATCGTGTAATTTACAGGAAACCATTGCTTGTTTTTGACGGGTTAGAGTTTTGTGTTCTTTGGTCAAATCAAATATGTGATTTATTTTTCTTCTGAGTTCTTTGGTTGTCATTGAGTTATAAATTTTTGAAATTTCCTTCTTGCATTTTTTATATTCAGAGCCTGAACGTATAAGAGTTTGGGATCATAGTTTGCCTTGTTAATAAAAGAAGGTTTACCATGAAGATCAACAGCCACCTGCTGTACCAATGGAACCACTTTTATATCTCCTGTTTCAATATTGTAGGAGTATAAAGTAAGTCCTTTGATACGTGGTATTTTAGCAACCATTTTGTATTCCTGTTTAACAGGAGTAACTATTTGTAACCGATCTTTGAGATCAGGTTGTGGAATGATTTCTTTCATTATTATTTTCGTTATAGTGAGTATAAGGGTATCCGTAAAGCAATTTGTATTCTAAGGCTTTTTCTGCTGAATCAACTTTGATAACTCCAGCAGGGGTTAATACCAGATATTTACTTTCCATTTTAATCTGTGTATTTTGTTTTTTTAAAAGCCTCAACAAGCACCCTAAGTGCCACAAGGCAAATATCAATGAATAGAGTATACATTTGCCACATAAATACCCACAATAAAGATGAGAGGAAAGTATCAGGCTTGTGCCATTGATATGATAAAAGTCCTATAATTGCCCAAATAAAGGCAAATAAAATCCAAAGCAAACATCCTTCGTATTTCATATTTGTTTTTTATTTAAGGTTAATGTATTAATATTTTTTGTTATTATTTTTCCATGAGTATTTTGAGTAGTTTGCATTACTGTAACTATTGATTCTTTTATTTCAATAATTGTTCCAGATATTGTTAAAGGACTCATATATTTCCTATATTGTTTCCAATATACTTTATCTCCCACTTTCATAATTTTAAGTATTTAGTAAATTGTTTAATTCTTTTTTGATTTCTCTTGCTACAGGACCTCTCCAGAAAGTAGCATTAGATAAAAACTGGATTACAATTTCTCTACCCGAATCTTCATAGAAAGGATCTTCAATAGAATTTAAGGTAAACATTGCTTCAAGGTAAGGTACTGCTGCAAAATAAACATTCTGCCAATCTTTTTTAATGTCTTTTGCAATTTCGAAAATAGGACGATGTTGATTAACCATTGTGTTAGGATTTAGGTTTATAATTAGTACGTGTTCATTTTTGGTATGCTAATTTCTCCTTCCGGAATACTATTTACTACAATCCGGGTTTTACGAATAGCTTCTTGGACTGCCCACTTGTTCCATCCTTTTTCTTCCATCTTTTCTTTAATCTTTACCCGAGCGTATGGAATTGTTAGATCTGCAAATTCTTTAGGAGAAGAAAATATAACTTTAACTATTTCAAGAACATCTTCAGTTAAAGATACTTTTAGTATTTTCTTTACATCATTGGAAAAGGCTTCCCAATTATTATCTTCAATTACTGGTTTAGTAAATAAGGAATTAAAAACAGAACGAACTGCTTCAGTATCAATTGAAATATGATTGTTTTTTTCTTCCTGTCTGCAGAATTCTATTAATCGACTTTCAATAAATATTTTAACATAAGTCAATTCTGATGCTGGTAATTCCTCCTTATACCAATTTCTTTTTTTAGTGTGGAAGAACTCGAAATAAGCTAAGGACGCTTCGCTAAATAATTCCTTGTAAGGAATGCCAGTAGTGTAATAAAAACTCCAAGCAATTTTTCTAACAAAATTTATGTCTTTCATATAAAGAATTGATTATTAATTATTTAAAGATAATTAAAACATATTAAACCTCCAAATTTATTTGGCAGAATATTGTGCCATTAATTCTGCCAATAAATTGGAAGAGTCTGTTTCTACACCGTCAAGAACTCCATCAAGAATTCTTAATTTTCCATCCAACAGTTTGGCAATTCTCTCTTCAACGGTATTATCAGCAAGCAAAAACCATACCATAACACTTTCTTTTTGACCGATTCTATGAACCCGGTCTGCTGCTTGTGCGAGATCTCCCGGTGTCCATGGTAGTTCTAGAAATACAACGTTGCTTGCTGCCGTTAACGTAATTCCCACTCCTGCTGCCTTAATATTGCCAATAAATAGCCGAGTATTTGCGTCGTTTTGGAAATCATCTACTGCTTTCTGACGATTAGCAGTAGTACTTGATCCGTCAATCTTTGTGGAGATGTAAGGAAATTCTTTCATTAATCTTTCAATGACGAATTTATGAACTCCGAAGACTACTAATTTCTCGTCAGTGGTTTCTAAGAAGTCCCGAATCCAATTAATTGCCTGATCTAATTTTCCTTGGACTGCTAATTGTTTTAATCCTTCGATTTTTGTAAGAGTTTCTGCATTACTGGCTTTTTCTGCGGCTGCAGCACCTTTTGTAGATTTGACATAATAAATAAAGTCATTTTCTGCACGAGAATAGTCATTCCAATTATCCAATTCCATTGGAACATAAGAATAAGTCTTTGCTGGCAACTCAGTAAGAACATCTGCTTTCTTTCTGCGAATCATAATGGTATCTACCAATATTTGATGTAATTCTTCTGTATTAGTAGCTCCATTAAAGTTCCAACCAAATCCATTGTTTTTAGCACCACAAAATCGGTGAGCAAATTTGAAGAAACTTGGAAAAATATTATAATCAATAATATTGATTGCGTTATAAATTTCTGCTGGTCGGTTGACGATAGGAGTTCCGGAAATACAAATTACATGAGGAATTTTCTTTGCTAATGCTTTAACAGCTTTTGTTCGTTTAGCAGAATTATTTTTAAAATAGTGACATTCATCAAGTATCAATACTTTCGGGTTAATTGATTTTAATATATCAACCCATGCTGGTAAAATGTCATAATTTAATATGATAATTTCTCCATATAAACTAATCATTGTTTCTGCACCAGAAATGATTTGTGTTTTTGGTTTATACATCCAGGTATTTGCTTCTTGCACCCAGTTTAGTTTTAATGAAGCAGGCACAACAATAATTACTGGTTTCTTTTCTCGGTGAAGTTGTAACCAGGATAATGCTTGTGCTGTTTTTCCAAGTCCCATATCATCAGCAATTAAAGCCCTGCCATTTTTTAATTCAAGAAAAGAAACCCCTTTCTTTTGATACGGGTATAAATGTTTAGACATACCCGGAATTTCTGTTTCTTTTAAATCATTGATTTTTACTACCGGTTCCGGTGGTTTAATTTTAAGATCCATTTCAAACCCCCATTCTGTAAGAAGCTGAATTGTTCTTGAATTGTTTGGAGCACTCCAATACTTTGGATTGGCAGAACCATGAAAGGTTCTATCCGGTAATTGCCGGACTCTATCCAAATCTAAATAATTAAACGGAAAGACAATTTTTAGAAATTCTCTTCCATCCTTTGTGGTCTCTAATGTTACTTGTTTTGCTGATGGCATATTTATTGATTTTTTGTTAGGTATTCAATTAATTCAGGATACCAATATTCTCCCATAAGGGAACCCCAATAAGAAAGAATAGATCCGTTATGATTTTGTCCGCCTCTCATACGGACATCTCCTTCGACAGAATAAATGATAAATGTTTTTCCTTGAAAGCGTAAGACATATTGTTCTGACATTTTTACATCTCGCATTTCTCTCAGGAGCGGGCGAAGGGCTTTATGAGTGGCTAAAAAGCCGCGGAGAATCTGTTGTTCTTCTTTAGAGAAGATTCTGCACATTACCGTTCCTTCATCCAGTACCCCCATATACATACTGAGGGCACTGGTTACTGGTATATATAATCTTTGCATTTGTTTTTAATTTAAACCAATTTGAGGCATATAGAAATCCGGCATGTCATTTAATTCTTCAAATATAGGATCTTCAATCAAGTTGATCATAGGACCAAATAATCCTACTCTAAAAAAACATAACGGTCTTCCAAATGCTTCTCCATAAATTAATACTGTTATACTTGCTTTTCTTGTAAGCTCAAAATCTTCTATCATATAAGTGTTGGATTTTCATCTTCCAGCACATATAGGTCCTATTCCTGCTTCAATACTTTCTGGATTAGTTAAAGGCCTCCCACATACCGCACAAATTCCTTCATGCCAGAATGCCATATCTTTCGGCAAATTTTTCTTTTGTTGGATGTGTTTAACTAACCATTTCAAACCTTTTACAGACGCTGAATCTTCTGACGCTCTTGCTTTGGCACTGTGCTTGTATTCTATTTTGTCTTCCCAAATAGTGCCAATGAAGTAAAAGTCATCCGGTGCTAAGAACTTGATGAAGAGAGGTTTTGGTTTTCCTTCTTCAAGATCTTTAGGGCATCCTACTTTGTAGGTAATATGAGTTCCAGAAACTTGGCTTTCCATAGTGAACATTCCTCGTCCACCTCTAATATAGTCCCATATCTGGTCGATATTGTTAATAGTATGTCTGTATTCCGATGCTTCCATGATGTTAGGATTTTAATGGTTAGCCGAAAGTAATTTCTCCCATACAGGCTATTTGAACAAGACAATCAGCATCCTCTGCGTCATGATTATCCATCAAGTCTTTAAAAGCAATGTTCCGATTCGTGCAATGTTTTTCAATTCCTTTTAAAACACCTTCAAGAGTCAGAATCCAAGGACCTAATTCACCTTCAACATCAGTTAAGCGGCAAGAACCCCCATAACCAATTACATCAGAAGTGTAAGTAATTTTTGATTGATCTTCCGGTGCTACTCCGCTATAAGTTTTGTCCCGGCGAAAAATTGGACGGGCAGATCCACACCAGTGATTAATACCACCTTCAAAGGCAGTTACCATCAGGTCATTGATTTCTTCAGGAGTAAATTCATGTTCCTCGGTTTTTATACATTTCCTCATTTGATTAATGATTTTAATTAATAATATAGCAATATAGGCAATACTTATGAACGCAGCAAATATGAATAATAAAATTTTAAAATGTTCCTATAATTTAGAAGCATTCAAAGTTGTTTTATGCTTGTTTTGTAAAAGTTTCTACATCCCAAATATGAGAATGCCAACCAACCTTTTTTCCAGTGTTTTTGTAGAACATAACTCCATGGAATAATTGCTGATTTATTTTATAGGCATCTTTGTCATGTTTACAGGCTTGAATTGAATACAACTCCCCGGTGCCTCTATCAAAATGATAAATACTTAGAGCAGCTTCTTCAATAGACGTAAAACGCCCTAATTTTGAGTTGTATTCAGCATAGACTCCATTCAGAGCTTTCCATACTTCTCCAGGAGATTCAAGATAATGAAGCTTTGCAGCAATAGAAGTAAAAAACTTACTGACTTCAATGGCTTGTGTTCCATAACAGTAATCAAGTGAATATGATAAACCATACCAGGATTGATGAATAGGATCTCTTTGCCATTTGATAGATAAACGAGAAAGATGCTTTAACTTATTAATAAGTTCAAAATGGAGATGTTCATACTCTCCTTCTTTTGTAATATTTACTCTAATTAATTGTTTCATTTTTGTATAATTTTAGGGTTTGAGTTACATTTGTTATGTAATAAGTTCTGCGGGAAAACACGTTTATATTGGACCGAAATATCCAACGTATTTTCTTCCAGTAGTAAGGCTCCAAGGTCATTAACTCGTCATCATCTTTCCAATCTCCGTATCCTTTATTATTTTTGACAGGCATTTTGTCATTCGCTACAAATGCCCATCCGTATTCATAGGCACCGTGAGCACGAAAACGCACGCTAATCGCGGTTGTATTAGTCAGCGCTTCTAACTTGAAAATTGTTTTTCCTTTTTTCATGATTCCTTTTTTAATAATCACCATTCATATAGATTACAACTCCTGGTTCCGTCATTTTTATTTCCTTTACTGTAAATACAGAAGTATGTGTTAGGGTCATGCTTGCTATTCTTTTAGCTTCTTGTTTATCATATGCCAGTATTAATAAACAATTTCCAACTGGATATACTGGTTCAAAATCTACTTCCCAAAGTTTTAGTTTCATGCTCTGAATAATTTAAAAGTGTCTGTAATAAAAACATCCTCATTTGGACCCCATACTCCATAACCAATGATGTTGAATCCATATTCTTTTAGCAAATTAAATGCTTGTTGTTTTACGGATATGTTTGGATAAGAGTTTAAGAAAAACAAATGAGTTTCTTTGTAATAGTGAGAGTGAAAAGTAAATCTGGTCGCTCGTTTTTGTTTCTCATAAGAAACAGAAATAAGAAGATGTTGTGGAATCGTAGGTCTTGCCACAGTTCGTTTCATTGCCGATTGTTTTGTACGTTCCATTTTATTCCTGTTTTAATGATTTTTGTAAGTCATTTAACACTTCTTGAGTTACAGGTCTTTCTACTCCGGTTTTAACAATTTCCCAAACTTTCAGGCAAAGAGCGGTTGTTGATTTAAAGTTTCGCGGATTAATTGGTAATGGTTCTTTTAATTGCATGTTACTTAAACTAAAAGAAGTACCAGTTGGTTGCCAACTTCCCCATAATTGGTAGTTAAGAGTATCATCTTTTCCTAAATTGATTCCAAGAGTACGTTTGTTTCCCATACCATCTTGTAATCTAATGACCGCTAATGTGATTGTGAAGTTTCTCATTTTATTAAGTTTTATAATTTAATTGATTTTGGACGAACATCAAAGTAAATGGCAATTCCTCCGAAGTTGCTGAAATAGCTTGAAGGTCGACTGGAAGCCCAATACCGAACTTTGATAACATGAGGGAGTTTTTTAATCTTGTAGATTTGGTCCAGATTATAAATGTTAGGTCCAACGAGTTTCATGCGGAAGCTATTTTTGTTTCCGTCAATAAAGCAAGTGCTAAACTTTTTGCCCAGTATTTGCTCAATAGCTTGTCTGATTTGACACCTTTTCATTTTTGTTATTTTTTAGTTAAAACTTAAACATTCTGTATAAAAATCAGGCATATGTATTGCCATTGGATTTTTAGGTTCTGGTTCGTTAAATAAAGCTAAATTAAAAAACATACTTTGATATGGCATATGAACTGGATGCCATATTGAGCGTATTATTCTAATTTTTTTTACATTTTGAAAATTAGGCGGTAAGTAAGTTGTCATGATGAATAAATGTTAGGTTTCAATATATAAAATTATGATTTTCTTTTTATACTTCCTAATGTTTTTTATAATTTGGAATTATTCTAAAATGTAAAATGATACTACTTATAATTTATGAATTACCTTACGTGAGGGCTTGCTTCATTTTAAATATCCTATTTATTTTTTGTTGTCCCGCAACTGCCGATAGTTGTGACTCAGGTGAGCTTCACGGGACAGGTCCTTTTACTCTTTCTCGTTGAAGAAGTCTTCAAACTCAGTATGTGGATAAGCTTTTTTCATCTTTTCCAGTTGCTCAAAGAGATGCATGAAAGCAGGAAAGTTTGGTTTATGCAATTTTCCATTTCCTATGAACAGATGTTCGTTATAATGAATGTTAAAATGAACATCCTGAGGATAACCGGAAAGAGTTGAGAGGAGATTGCCAACTTGCGAAAC
>ERZ869921.42-NODE-42-length-70547-cov-81.629717_pt1 | contig 70547 bp, 56 predicted proteins | sample MGYA00579310_ERZ869921 | MGnify/ENA primary metagenome ERZ869921 (study PRJEB32216, sample SAMN09231816) | wastewater metagenome | place: USA: Maryland | collected 2016-06-21 | study: EMG produced TPA metagenomics assembly of the PRJNA472060 data set (Reclaimed...
AGGAGAGCATCAATGAAGCGTGAATTTGTTGACGGCTCCGGCGACGGCTCCGGCTACGGCTACGGCTACGGCTCCGGCTACGGCTCCGGCTCCGGCGACGGCTCCGGCTACGGCGACGGCTCCGGCTACGGCGACGGCGACGGCTCCGGCGACGGCTCCGGCTACGGCTACGGCTCCGGCGACGGCTCCGGCTACGGCGACGGCTCCGGCTACGGCTACGGCTACGGCGACGGCTCCGGCTACGGCGACGGCTCCGGCTACGGCTCAGACTGAAAATCATCTCATCACCAATATATTTTTTGGAGTAAACACCATGGCCTTTTTGAACGAAACCTACGACGTCAACGAACTGCCCCAAGGCAACAGCAACTACGACCCACTGCCACCCGGCTGGTACCACGCCAACATCACCGGCGCTGAATTGAAGAGCACCAAGGCTGGCAACGGTCAGTACATTGCGGTGCGCTACGACATCACCGGCCCGACCCACCAAGGGCGGGTTGTGTTTGGCAACCTGAACATCAAGAACCCCAACCCGAAAGCGGAGGAAATCGGACGCCAGCAGCTTGGCGAGATCATGCGAGCCATCGATCTGGCCAAGGTGACCGACACCGACCAGTTGATTGGCGGCAGCTTGCAGATCAAGCTGGAGATTCGCACGCAGGAGGGTTACGCGCCCAACAACAATGTCAAGGGCTTCAAGGCCACCAGTGGCAGCGTGCCCACGCCTGCAACGGCCTCTGCGCCAGCACAGGCGGCGGCAGCAGCACCGGCAGCGTCCGGCAAGGCTGCGCCACCTTGGGCCAAGAAGTAAGGCAGAAAAAAGCCCAGGCCGCGCGAGCAGACCTGGGCATCCAACCTTGAAGGAGTAGAGATCATGAAAATCCCTGAGTCAGAGCATAGCATCTCCGCGCTGATTGACAAACACCACGAGGCAAAAAACGAACCGCCGAGGCCACACTTGGGCGCGTCCTTGCTTGGCCATCCGTGCGACAGATGGCTGTGGCTGTCCTTTCGGTGGGCGGTGCAGGAGCAGTTTCCCGGTCGCATCTTGCGCCTGTTTCGCCGGGGCCAGATGGAGGAAGACACCATCGTCTCCGACCTGCGAGCCATTGGCATGGACGTTCGTGGAACGACAGGCGGCAAGCAGACCCGAGTGGACTTCGGTGCGCACGTCTCCGGCAGCTTGGACGCCATCATTGAGCGCGGTGTGCCTGAAGCGCCGAAGGCCCGGCACATTGCCGAGTTCAAGACTCACAGCAAGAAGTCCTTTGACGAGATGGTCAAGGATGGGGTGGAGAAGTCCAAGCCACAGCACTGGGTGCAGATGCAGGTCTACATGCACGGCACCGAGATTGACCGGGCTTTGTACGTGGCGGTGTGCAAGGACGACGACCGAATCTACACCGAGCGCGTGAAGTACGACAAGGCAGCGGCTGAGAAGGCAATCGAGCGTGGCCAGCGAATCACCTTGGCCGACCGGATGCCCGAGCCAATGCCAGGGGCATCGGCCAGTTGGTACCAGTGCAAGTTCTGCCCGGCTTACGAGTTTTGCCACGAGACCAAGCTGACCAAGCACGTGAGTTGTCGCACCTGCGCCCACTCAACAGCCAAGCAGGACAGCACGTGGCGCTGCGAGAGGCACGAGGCCGATGGCATCCCAGTCGAGTTCCAGCGCGAGGCTTGCGACAGCCATGTGCTGCACCCTGATCTGGTGCCGTGGCAACTGGATGCAGACGCCAGCAGCCAGTGGGATGCGGTATGGTTGATCGATGGCAAGCCAGTCAGGAACGGCGAGCCGGACGCCAACGTTTACGCCAGCAAGGAGATCGTGGCCAACCCGAAGATGTGCAGCATGAAGGATGATCTTGTCGAGGAACTGCGCCATAATTTTGATGCGAGGATTGTGGGGTGACTATGCTTCGTGACTACCAGCAACGAGCCATCGCCCAGCTTTACGCATGGTTTGAGGCAGGCAATAAAGGCAACCCTTGTCTGGTGCTGCCGACCGGGTCTGGAAAGAGCCACATCGTGGCTGCGCTGTGCAAGGATGCCCTGCAAAGCTGGCCGGAGACGCAGATTCTGATGCTCACGCACGTCAAAGAGCTGATCGAGCAGAATGCCGAGAAGATGCGCCTGCATTGGCCAGGCGCACCGATGGGCATCTACTCGGCCAGCATCGGCAAGCGGCAACTGGGCGAGCCGATTACCTTTGCAGGCATCCAGTCGGTGCGCAAGAAGGCCAAGCAGATCGGGCACATCGATCTGGTGGTGATCGACGAGTGCCACTTGGTCAACCACAAGGACGAGGGCGGCTACCGCCAGTTTCTGGGCGAGTTGACTGCCATCAACCCGAGCCTGCGGGTGGTGGGGCTTACGGCCACACCTTACCGCCTTGGGCATGGCCTGATCACCGACAAGCCTGCGCTATTCGATGCTTTGATTGAGCCGGTCAGCATCGAAGAGTTGATCTTCAAAGGCCACTTGGCCACGCTGCGCAGCAAGATCACCAAGCAGCGCCTGGACACCAGTGGCGTGCACAAGCGCGGCGGCGAGTTCATCGAGAGCGAGTTGCAAGCAGCAGTGGACACCGACGACAACAACGGAAAAGTGGTGCGCGAGGTGATTGATCTGGCTGGCGAGCGCAAGGCCTGGTTGTTTTTCTGCACCGGCGTCAAGCACGCCCAGCGCGTGTGCGATGTGTTGAATGCCAACGGCGTAGCCACCGAGTGCGTCACTGGCGAGACACCGAAGAAGGAGCGCGAGCAGATTCTGGCCGATTACAAGGCCGGTCGCCTGCGAGCACTGACCAATGCCAACGTGCTCACCACCGGATTTGACTACCCAGACATTGACCTGATCGCCATGCTGCGCCCGACCATGAGCGCGAGCCTGTATGTGCAGATGGCAGGCCGGGGCATGCGCCCAAAGAGCCACACCGACCATTGTTTGGTGCTGGACTTTGCCGGGGTGGTCGAGACTCACGGCCCGATCACCAACGTGCAGCCCCCCAAGAAGGGCGGGGACGGGAACGGAGAAGCGCCGGTCAAGGTCTGCGACAACTGCGGGGAGCTGGTGCACATCTCGGCCATGGCCTGCTCTGCCTGCGGTCACGCCTTTCCCGAGCCGGAGAAGAAGAAGCTGGCGCTGCGCAACGACGACATTATGGGGCTGGAAGGCAAAGACCTTGAGGTGACCGCCTGGAACTGGCGCATCCACACCAGCCGGGCCAGCGGCAAGATGATGCTGGCCTGCACCTATTACGGCAACCTGTCGGACAAGCCGATCACGGAATACCTGCCGGTGCTGCACGATGGCTACGCAGGCCAGAGGGCCATGCAGCAACTGTTTGCCATGGCCAACTCGTCTGGGGCGAATCTGGCCGAGGCTGCGAACTTGGAAGGCGAGCAGGGGCTGGACTACCTGTCGGTGCAGATGAGCAACAGCACGCCACCCAAGAGCATCGAGTACCGCCTGGACGGGAAGTTTCACCGGGTCATCAAGCGGAGTTGGACTTGAGAAGCGAACACTATGGCAAGCTGGGCGTGGCCAAGCTGCCAAGCGAGGTCAAGGTGATCTGGTACAGCCGGGACGACGAGCTACCAGAGTTGCCTCGGATGGGATGGTCTTGGCAACAGCAGACCGACCCAGATTTGTGGCTGATGCAGGACTTTGCCAAACGGCTGGTTGAGATCACGCCATTGACCGAAGCAGAGGAGCAGGTGATTGGCCTATGTGTGATTCAAGGCTGCACGCTGAAAGAGGCCGGAGAGATGATTGGTAAGAAGCAAGAGCGCGTGCGGCAGATTTTGGAGAAGGGCCTGCGCAGATTTCGCAGGTATCAGGAGTTGCTCACTGGCGTGAACCCGTGGGATTTAGACCCAAGAGAGGTCTCTTGGTTTTGGTGGAAGCATGAAAAAAGGAGAAGCAAATGATGTGTGAACATTGTGGATATAGAAGGGCGATGCGCGGATTGATTGTCTGCAAAAAATGCTTGAGTGAGTTTGGGGGTGAAGCATGAGCAACATCGTCACAGTGCCATTTAGACGCGAGCATCTTGGCGAGATGGCACACAAGATTGAGGCTGTGGTCTACGAATATGCAGATCGAATCTCACTGGCCGAAGCCATCGGAATTCTTGAAATCGTCAAAGCACAAATATTGGAAGATCAACACAAATGACCACCAGACCCCCCGAGCCACAATTCCTGATCGATTACCGCGAGTGGTTGAAAGCTGGCCCACCGAAGTGCTGCCATACCTGCGACCACTTCAACCAGTCGGGGCATTGCTTGGCGTTCGACATGCGCCCACCGGACGAGTTTGCGGCCACGCCAGATGCTTGTGAGCAGTGGATTGAGGAGATACCCTTTTGACCCCCGAGAAAGTCCCCAGCGAAGACCAAGAGCAAATGCTGCTCGTGCAGTGGTTCCGGCGCACCTACGCTGGCGTGCGCATCTTTGCCATCCCCAACGGAGGCCACCGCCACCCGGCAGTTGCGGCCAAGCTGAAGGCCACCGGCACCAGTTCCGGCGTGCCCGACCTGTTCATCCCAGCCTGGCGGCTGTGGGTCGAGATGAAACGGGTCAAAGGCGGGAGCTTGAGCGCAGAGCAAAAGGACTGGATTCAATACTTGGAAAGTGTGAATTATTGGTGTATAGTGGGAAAAGGTGCTGAGGATGCCAAAGCAAAGATCAGCGCCTTTTTTGAACAACACAAGGACACTTTATGAGCACACGAATCTATCTGGTCACCGACGTGGAGACCAACAAGCACCGCCTGATTCGCGCAGGCAACCAGGCGCAGGCCATCCGGCATGCGGCCCAGACACGCTTTGACATTGAGGTGGCAGGGCAGGACGATCTGGTGGCGCTGCTGACCAGCGGCATCCCTGTCGAGCCTGCTGGCGGTCAAGCCACCATGGACATGTTTGAGGAGGCATCGGCATGAAGTTCCGCAAGAAGCCCGTCGTCATTGAAGCCGCGCAATGGTTCAAAAACGGCGACCACCCGCTTGACTACAGCAAGACGCATGACGGCTTTGAGGACGGCAAACTACGTCAGTTTTCACCAGAGGAACGCAAGGCCAACGGCTGGGAGGGCGACATCGTGCGCTACTTTCGCCACCCAGACAAAGCCTACGCGGGCGAACGCCAGTGCGAGAAGTGCGGCCAGATCATGCACGTTCACGGCTGGATTGACACGCTGGAAGGTGGCCACATTGTTTGCCCCGGCGACTGGATTATCACGGGCGTGAAAGGTGAAAACTACCCATGCAAGCCTGACATTTTTGAATCAACTTATGAGGTGGCCGAATGACCAACCCCGACAAAAAGACCGTCTTCATGTCCATCCGGCTGACTGAAGAGCTGCGCGAGCAGATCAGGCAGCAGGCCAAAGAAAGCCAGCGCACGCTGGCCGGGCAGGTGCTGCACTACGTCACTCGCGGCATCGAGCAAGAGCAAGCAAAACAAAAATAATCGACCAACCTGAAGGAGTTACTCATGAGAAAAAAACTGTCTGTCAGCTTTCAATTCTTCCAGCACCGCTGGCCCGTGTTCGCCATTGGCTTTGTCGATGGTTCCGACTTCATGATCTGCGTCTGGTTTGCAGACGTGCGCATCTCGTTTGACTACTAGGAGAACAACATGGGAAAGAAAATGCTGACACTCATCATTCTTTGCGCAGCAGGCATCATCACCACCGGCTGCTCGACATTCAGCGAGACCAAAGCGGTCAACCAAGAACTGGTGGTCGACAAGCAAGTGCAACCGATGACAAGAAACGAGACCATCGTGGCCATCAAGGACTGCACGACCAGCGGCCTGCGTGCTGTGGTGCTCTACGGCAAGCGCAAGATCAACGGGTTCACCACTGAGGTCGTGGTGGATGTGGCCTGCGCACCGCATCACTGAGGCCATCATGAGAAAGCGCCAGATCGCCAAGGCCAAGCAGCAGGTCTACAGCATGCTCGACGAGATGATGGCCAGCCCCACCGAGCCATTGGCCACGGAGAAGCGCCAGTACCAGCTGCTGCGCATGTACGAAGGCCTGCGAGCCTTGGAGATCGCGCCAGAGCCAAGCACCGAGGACTGGCGGGTGGTCAGCGATGCTGTGAACCTGATGGAAACCCTTATCCTTGAGATGAAGATTTGCGAGGACACCAGCGGCCTGCTGATGGACGCCATCACCGCCATGGCCAAGGCTGGCCAGCGAAACTTGGCTGGCGGGGTGATTCGATTAGACGGGCCAGGCATCCAGGCTGTCCGGGCGGTCTTGCGGGACTATGCCGAGTTGATCGAGGTGCTGCCAGCCCGGACGATGGTGCGATGCCACAGGCTGACCGAGAAGCGCATCTTGGACATTCTGCACGGCAGGCTGCGCCCACACGATGTGGAAATAACGCGACTGTAAGGGTTTGCCCTAATGCTTGCGATTGTGTGAAATTGTGGTAAAGTGTGACCACTCAACCAGCAAAGGAGAACGGCATGTTCATCAAACCACTCAATCGCAACGTCCTTGCCATGAAGCGCTGGCAGGTCATCGGGCTTGTGCTCTTGGCCCTTGTCGCCTTCGGTCTTGTCGGCCACATGGACGCAGAGGAAGAAGAGCGCCAGGCCGAGCAGTACTGCGACATGGTCAAGCTGTGGAAAGAGAGCAAAGGCAAGGCAGGCTGGCCAGCCTACGACGGAGAAAGGATTTGCAAATGAAGCACCCCATCATCGGCATCGATTCCAACGTGCAGATCAACTTCAAGCGCACGACAGACACCAGCAACCTGGTGCGGCAAGGGCCAGTGTTCGCATGGCACCAGCGAGCTTTGTCGCACATCATCAACACGATCTTCGCCATGACGAGAGGGCTGTGCAAATGACGAACGAAGAAATGCAAGGCAAGTGGGCCTGGTGGCAAGAGTGCGACGAGCGATTCCACATGTGCAACAGCGAATCAGAAGCGCATGGCGAGGCGCAGTTTCACATCGATAACGAGTGCATCCAAGGCGACGAGGCTGAATACATGATCGGTCGTGTTTGCCACCCGATGGACAGACTTGGCATTGACTGGATTGCACGCAACATCGCTGAAACCATCGAAGAGAACATCTGCTGCTGGTGCGACGATGAGACTGGCGCAGAAGAGCCAAGCATTGAACTCAGCGCAGATGACAAGATTGAGCTTGGCAAGCTGGTGGCTGAATTCGTGCGAGCCAAGACTGGCGTCAACTGGTGGACGACAGACGAGGACTCAGAAACAACGCACACTTATGTGGCTGGGAGCAACGAATGACAAACAACCACGCCTCAGACTGCGCAGTGCACAGCGAGCCAGCCTATCCAGCAGGGCCGTGTGACTGCGGTGCTGGATGGCAAAACCTCACCATCGAAGAAATCAACGAAGTGCTTGGGTCAGACATTCACGACGAGCCAAGCGGCGAGCTTGAATTTGTCAGAGCGATTGAAGCAAAGTTGAAGGAGAAGAACACATGACTGACAGAGAACTGATACAGCAGGCGTTGGAGAAGCTGGAATTCTTTGAGAACATGAAAAGCGTCTCAAAAAACACCAAAGAACTGATCACGGCTTTGCGCGAGAGGCTGGCGCAGCCGGTGCAGGAGCCATTCTGTTATCACGATGGGCGCAACATCGTCGGCAAAAAGTACGCACATCACTGTGACGTTTTTCCGCTTTATACCGAGCCACAGCCGGAGCAAGAGCCGCTGACGGATGAGCAGATTGAAGACTTGTACTTTGACAAATTCAGCATGGGTGAACTCAAGGCCTTTGCCCGCGCCATCGAAGCAGCCCACGGCATCACAGGTGACGCATGAACGACAAGGAGCTATTCAAGAAGTGCCTTGTCTACATGAAGCGCGGCATGCAAACAATGAAGCGCCCCGACTTGATCAAAGCGCTCGAGGAAAGACTGAGAGAGCCGGAAGCAAACATCATGATCAAGCACAAAGGAACCACGCACAAGTTCGCTGACATCGAATCAGCGCTTGTGTTCATGCGCGGTCACAACGGAACGGATTGGAAATGAACGAGCTGCAACAAGCCACAACGGATCAGCTCTACTTTAGAGATCCAGACATCGAGCCGCCACCTCGCGCAACCAGCATGCTGCTATTGAATCCTGGTGGCGTGTGCATCATCGGCGTGTGGCACGACAGCTGCATTGGCTGGTGCCCAAAGCCTAAAATCCCAGACTCTTTAAAGTTTAAAAAAACTACATGACCTTCCACCACCCCCCAAGCTGCTTGCACGTCATTCCTCTGAACGACCTGCGCGAGCATGAGGTAAGCCCGACCTGCTGGTGCAGGCCCACGCCAGACGAGGAGCACGACCTGTTCGTGCATCACTCGCTGGACGGTCGGGAGGCTTACGAAACCGGAGAGAAGCGTCCGTCCTAAGCGCCTGTCATGACATTGACCGATTAAACGCCAGCGCGTTTCCTTGCCGATTCCTGACGCTGCCACATGTCGCGGCAGTCGGAGTCGCAAAAGCGCTTGTCAGCATCCACCACCTCATCGCACCAGTGGCAAGAGCCCGTTGGCTGCAGCGCTTGATTCTGCCTGCGTGCAGCGGCAATGCTGCGCTCACGCTCTTGTTCTTCTCGGAAGGTGGCCTGATCTGAAACGTCTGTCATCTTGACTCAAGAAAAAACCAGCCAGAAGGCTGGTTAAAAGTTGCCGGAGCAACGGAGGAGACAACTGCAATCAAGCGCGGCCCTTAATGCGCTCGAATGTTCTCAAGCCACCCAGACCCAACATGCCGGTGAGCAACACCATCAAGGTCTCGTTGTCGATGGGTGGCAAAGGCGGCACGTGACCGCCACAAACGGCCACCAGCCACGGCAAAATGGGCTGGAGGAGGAACTGGTACACCAGACCAAAAACGCACGCCCAGCCGGTCGCTGGACGCCAGCCACCACGGAACATGTCGGTACCGGCCTCGACCTTGTTGACCTCAAGCTGACCGAGCGCCAGCTTGGTCTCAGCATCCAGCACGGCCAACTCGCCTTTCTGGGCCAACTCGAGCAGCTTGATCTTGGCATCGGCCTGCGCTGCTTGGTCAGGCAGCACCTTCTCGATGACGTTGCCGATGATGGGGATTAAGGCTTGCCACATATTGACTCCAATTATTCTTCAGTTTAAAGTGAATCACAATCAATTTTTTGAAAGTGAAAAATGAAACTTGGCGAGTTGCTAAATAACACGAAGCGTAATGGAGACTGCATGATTTGGCAAGGTAATGTCATGTCAGATGGATACGGTCGGGTGTACGTTAATCACAAACCATGGCGCGTGCATCGACTGATCATTACATTGGTCACCAGGCAGCCTATTCCAAAAGGCTATTTTGTTTGTCACACTTGCGATACACCTTTGTGCTGCAACCCTGACCATTTGTTTCTCGGAACGCCAAAACAAAACCATCATGATGCGATGGCCAAAGGTCGCCACACAAAAGGCGAGAAAGTCAATACTGCAAAATTAACCGAACAACAGGTCATTGAAATTTTGCACCGATGGCATACCGCAACAAAAAAGTACGGACTGCATTCTTCGCTTGCGCGTGAGTTTGGCGTGACATCAGCCAATATTCGAGGGCTGGTTCTTGGTAAAACTTGGAAGCATCTTCAGGGATAGTCTTTCCGAGGTAGCTGCCAGTGTGGTCCGTCCTTGAAAGTGCGCCAGTCGCCACCCCATTCGATGGGGATATTCAACTCTGCGGAAGCGGCTTTCATGGCCTTGGCAATCTGATGGTAAAGCGGCCAATCCCAGCGCACCTCACCGTCAACCCAAGCCCCCAGATCGACAGCATGGCCGGTAATGTGGCGGCTGTTCAAAGTCTGGCTTGCGCCTGCCTCTTTCAGCACCTTCTGACGCTCTGGCGTGCGCAAGCCTTCGCTCACACCAAAGTCGACAGTCGTGATCTCAATTGCGTGCTCGACGACCTTGACCAGATCGGGATGCACGCCTTTGAGCCGGTCTTTGGAGCGCTGCGAGAGCTTGAACATTATTTGTCCGCCTTCTTGTCGATCTTCTCTTCGATGTGGTCGAGCTTCTGGAAGATGCGGTTTAGCGCATCATCGAATGACTCACGCTTGACGTAGTTACCTGCCACCAGCACTTCGATGTTGGCGACCTTCTCGGCCAGCCTTGTGTCTGCGCGTTGCAGGTCTTTGACCGCCTGCCACACCGCATTCAACAAGAAACCGATCAGACCGCCGAACCCTGCCAACAGCCAATTGATGATTGTTTGATCCATGTCTTGGCCTGCTGGTTAGGAGAAGATGGCGACGTTAAAGTCATCTGTGTCTGCGCTAAGAATGCCGGTTCCACCGTCTGCAAAATAGACACGAACGGCAGAAGTCGTTGTTCCAGCACGACCTCCTTTTCCTGCTTGTCGTCCGTTTCCAGAAAATGAAGTGCAACAACAACTGTAATTCGCATCCACCATCGCATTGGTAAAGTTGACCGTGTAATCAGCCGTCCCATTGTCCGTAATCGACGAGACATTAAATGCACGACGAATGGCGACTGTGCCTGTTCCGTTAAAGTTCACCCATGCTTTTGCCGAGCCATCCACGACCGTATCCGTCGGGACAGTCTTGCTTCCGGCAAGGTTAGAGAGCGTGGTTGCTTTGATTTGGCTCATGGTTGTCCTTTAGCGGAAGATGGCGACATGAAACTCGGTCATATCACTAAAAGCATTTGCAGTAGTGACACCATTGAATCGTGCCTGTGTCGTAGTTAGAGCACTTGCGGTTGGTCGATATGCAATCATCCCATTACCACCTTGTCCGCAAGTTGCAACAGTTGCGTAATTCGCATCCGGCATCGCATTAGTGAAGTTGACCGTGTAATCACCAGTCCCATTATCCGTAATGCTCGACACATTCCCACTAGCACGAATCGCCACAGTGCCAGTGCCGTTGAAGTTCACCCAAGCCTTGGCTGTATATACCTCTACACCCGAGGCGTTTTGGATTGTTCCCACCTTGAGTGTCGACATGGTTTACAACCCCTCAACGATAGTTTTCAGTGCGCCCACATCAGCGGCTGCGTCGATCTGGGTTTGCACCTCAGCATACTTTGCACGCACAGCGGCACGAGCGGCCTCAGCAGCAGCGGCCTCAGATGGAATGGTAGCTTTCACGTCCAGCGGAGCGAACTCAGCAGCACGGGCTGCACGACGCTTGTCGTGGGCGATGGTTTTGGCTTTGTCGATGTTGATTGAGATCATGTTCTTCTCCTTGGTTTAGGCGGTGTATTCCCACGCGTCGCGGAAGGTGCGATCGCTCGGCACGTCAGCCACGTCCACGATCTTGTAAGGCTTGCCAGCAGGCACGGCCTTGAGCACGTCCTCAAGAGCGACGCCGGGTGCTGGTACGACGATGGCCACGCCACCTTCGTCATTCGGGTAGATGATGCGTTGGTTTTCCATTTGGGTTTCTCCTTGGGTGAATGGATGGGTTAGCGGAAGATGGCGGCGGTTATATTTGCAATGTCTGCGCTAGTTGACCCATCAAATGAGTAAACTTTTGCTGTGCTTGTTGTCAAAACTTCAATTTGAGTTGGGAACATTAGTGAACCAAAACGTGTCCCACCTCCGACTCCTGCATAGTTTGTGTCTGCAAGTGGATTAGTCAGATTTAATGTGTAATTGCCCGTTCCATTGTCCGTGATGCTGGAAACATTGAACGACGCACGAATAGCCACTGTCCCTGTGCCATTAAAGTTGACCCACGCTTTGACTGCGTTACCGCCTGCGGTGTCGAAGTTGTCTGAGCCTCTGATTACGCTTGGCATTCTGTTCTCCTTTTAGACCACTGTCCAAGTGCTGCCACTCGGTACGGTCACGGTAATTCCACTGTTGATCGTCACAGGCCCTGCGGTCATCGCGTTCTTGCCCGAGGTGATCGTGTAGTCGTTGGTCACGGTCTGATCGTTCTCGAAGAAGATTTTATTCGAGCCACCACCAGTTGCGCCACCCCCAGAGCTTGAAAGACCAACGCTGCGGAACTCAGTGCCCGAGCAGACGATGAAACACGACTGGCCAGCGGCCAGCAAAAGCGTGGCTGCACCGTCGATCGTCTCGCCACCGTTGGGGTCGATGGTGATGGTGCCCACGCCCACGTTGACCACGCCGAAGGCAAAGCCATCGCCAAGCGTAGCGGCTGCGGTCAGCGACAGCGTCCACGTGCCGGTGCTGTTGAACACCTTGCCTCGGTCGGCAGTCAGAACCGTGTAAGCGCCTGAGAGGGCAGTGGTGTCAGAGGCCAGTGCGCCCAAGTTGAGCAAAGCGCCTGCCTGCGTTGTTGCGCCTGTGCCACCTTGGTTCAGCGGCACAGTGCCTGCGATCAGCGAGAAGTTGATGCGCTGCGTGGCGTTGAGCGACTGGAACACCAGCGTGCTGTTTTTGTTCTTGATGGCCACCGAGTAATCGGTCGCGTCCACGTAGACCGCAGCAGGCGAGCCACTGCGAACGGGATAGCCACCCAGCGTGCGAATGGGCTGCGAGGCTGGGATGGTCAGGGCTGCGTCCCAATAGACCGACTGCGGGTTGGCCTCTGCTGGCAGACCGGCTGTGCCGATGTAGATGTAGCCATCCTCCAGAGGCTGGCCATCTCGGTCGGTGAAGATCAAGAACGGCGAGTTTACGGACAGTGCGGACATTATTGGTTCTCCTGATCAAATTGGCGCTCGGTTTGCAGAGCATTCACAATCCACTGCTCGAGCTTGCCGGGGTCGCGTGGGAGGTTCGCGGCCTTTGCAAAATTCATGAAAGATTGTGACATGGATAGACGCTTAATGGCTTCTTTGCTTGCGTCGCCTTTGGTCGCAGCCTCGATTGCCAGCTTCTGAAACTCGTCGCTGGCAAAGAGCTTGCCTGCGGCCTCGACAGCGTCCTTCTTGCCACTGGACAGCGCACTCATGACGCCGGTGGTCGCAGCGGCTGCGATCGGGCCACCACCCATAGCAGCCACGCCAGTGGTCACCACCTTGCCGGTTGTGCTTTCCATGACCTTGGACACCAGCCCCTCGGCCTTCATGGACTCGACCAGCGCCTGGTTCGCCTTGCCGGTGGTCAGCACATTGGCGCGTGCCTCGGTGATGCGCTTGGAGACCTCGTACAGGTCGCGCATGGTCTTGTGCGCCTCGGGGCCAAGCGCGTCCACCACCTGCTTGTAAATCGGTGCGTTGGCACGCAGCTTGGGGTACAGGTCGGCAAACTCGGAGAAGCCAAAAGCGCCTCGCTCTGCCCCCCGGCCAGACCGGGTGACCGATGCCAGGGCGGTAGCGACCGTCTCTTTGCGCAAGTCATCGGGCACCAGCTTCATGAGCTTCATGAAGTCAGCAGAATCGCCCTTGGCAGCCGACGTGATGGCCAAGCGCATTTTGCTGGCGATGCTGCCCTCCACGTCCTCACCGAAAGCGTTGATGATGCGCTTGCCCAGTGCACGCTCTTTGGCGTACAGCAGGTTCGCACCGCGCAGTTCTTGACGCAGGGCCTCGCCACCGATCTCGCCAACAGCGCCGAGCTGGTCGTCTGCCAGCGCAGCGTAGAGGCGCTTCAGCGCACCGGCTTCCATGTTGCCGTAGGGCGACTCTTTGCCGGCCACGGCTTGGCCGATCAGGTTCTTCTCGCGCATCAGGCGACCGTAGGTCACATCACCGTCCTGAATCATCTTCAGGAGCTTTTTCTCCTGCGCGGACAGGCCACCTTCGCCAACCTCGGTGATGATCGTGTCGAGCGTTTCACGCAGTCTTGGCATGGTCACGATGGACTGCTTGGGCACAGCCTCGTCGACGCGCTTGTAGATGGCACCGGCTTGGTTCGACAACTCGGCGCGCGTCTTGGTCAGCGAATCGCGCACCTTCTGGGACACCACGCCGGGAGCCACAGCGCCTTCGACAAAGGTGGCGTCGAATTGCTTGATGACGTCGTCGGCCTTGTCCACTGCCTTGCTGACTGTGGTGCGCCATGCGGCCTCGGCCTCGGATCCAGCAGCCGAACGGGTCAGGCCCACGGCAGCGCGGATTTGCGGGTTGTCGCTGAATACGTCAAAAGGCAACTCCAGCCCCAGCCGGTCTGCTGCGGCCTTGGCCTCTGGGTTGACAGCGGCCAGTTCTGCCAAGCGGTCACGGGCAGACTGGGAACCGATACCTTTGCCGGAAGCGCGGCGCACCAGATCGCCAACCTCCTCAAAGGCCTCGGTGGTGGTCTGGGCTGCAGGAGCCGCGGCAGGGGCCACAGGCGGGACTTCTGGGGCAGCTGGGGGGACAGCGGCAGCAGGAGGCGGCACGGCCTGATCTGCGGCCTGTACGACAGGCTGGGGGGCTGGTGCGGCTGCGGGTGCAGCAGCCGGGGCCGGTGCAGGCTTCGGAGCGCGGCCAGTGGCTTGCCTGACAGTCTGGACGACTTTGGGCAGGGCCTGAGCCACGGCTTGGCCACCTGCGCCGGTCACGCCAGCCAAAGCGACCTCTTTGGTGTCAAACGTGCCACCCGTGCCTGCTTGGGTGCCTTCGATGACAGCCTGTGTTCCAGCGCCAGCCAAGCCTGCGCCAGCCAGCGTGCGTGCGCGGCCAGCCGGGGTGAAGGACAAGAGGCCACCCAGAGCGCGAGGAACGTCACCCATCGAAAAGCCGGGTGGAATGGCGTACTCTTTACCATCAACCGACGAGCGCAGCAGGAAGTTGCCCTTAGCGTCTTGGCGCACTTGTACGCCGGGGAAGTTGGACTGCAAGATTTGGACGGTTTCTTTCGGGTTGCTTACAAGCGTGCCAAGTGCGGTCTTGAAAGACGCCACGCTCATCTGATTCAACTCGGGCATGCTCGTCCACTCGGGAAGCGCCTGCGTCTCAGGGGTGGCGCGTTGCGTGCCTGTGACGCTTTCCACAATGCCTGCAAAGAAACCGGGTTCTGGCTTTTTACCAGTAACCAAATCACTAAGACTTTGATCAGATACTTTGTCACCACCAAACATAGTGGTTTCACGATCTGCTGTAACAACCACTTCTGGAAGTGATCGCTCACCGCCACCAGCACGAATGGCAGCAACTCGCGCCTTTAACTCTGGCGAGTCTGGTGCAACATCGTCAGGGATGTTGTTGAGCGTAATTCCGTCTTTTGTCGTGATCGAGTACGGCATATCAGTAGTCCACTGTCACGTTGCGTTGACCAGGCGTTCCACTTGGTGGCGCTTCTTTGTCCGTGTAGAAAATGTTTTGCTCGTTTAATCCGTAGCCTTTTGCAATTCGGCTGAGACCATCACGGACAACTTTTTCTTGCTCGGCAGCAGACTTGAACAATTTGTCTGCTTGTCCCTTGAATGATTTGCGTTGGCCAGCGTTAAGACGCTCTCCAGAAATAACCCTGTTGTAAAGGTTTGTAATGCGATCTGGAACACCTGCTGCGTTTTGTGCAGTGGCAAATTCGCCTTCTCGCACCACAGAGCCAGGGTCGAGCATCTTCATGTAACCAAAGATCAGTGACAGATCACCAACAGCGCTGTCCTCAGACACTTTGACGCGACCGTAGGCTGCTTTGACGTCTTGGTATACCTTGGTCTGGTCGTTGTATTCTTTGCGAATATTGCGTTCAGCTTCTGGGCGCTTGTCTGCAGGAATAATGCCTTTTGCAATTTGGTCTGCTTCTGCACGTGCGCGTGCAGCATCTGCACCAGACTTGGCAGCGGCGGCGTCTGATGCGCGGCGAGCAGCACGAGCAGATTCGATCTGGGATTGTGTGAGCTTAAGTTCTGCTCCGAACTTCTCTGGCGCAAACTTGGCTTCTGCTTTCTTGATGATCAACTCGGCCTCGAGTTTGTCGAGTTCCGACTTGAACTTCTGAGGCGCGTTCTTCGCTTCCTCTTTCTTGATGATGAGTTCTTGCTCAGCCTTCTCGATCTCTTTGTTGAGCTTGCTGACTTCAAGAGGCTGCCTCTCTGCTTTGCGCTTTTCTTCTTCTGCAGCGCGTTTCTCGCCTTCGACAGAGCGCTTCTCACCTTCAATCTTGGTGCGCAGGTCTTGGTACTTCTCTGGCCCAAGCGCGGCAACCAACGACAAATTGGTGCTGACCTTGGCTGCGTCTGGGTTGGTGTCAACAATGCCAAGCAGGACTTCTTGCTTCTTTGCCTCATCTTCACGACCAGAGTTGCGCAGCGCAGTGATGCGCTCGTTAATCAGGTTCTTCGCCATGTCTGGCTGATTGCCCTCAAGGGCAAACAAGACTTGAGAGCCGTAGCTAATCTCGTTGTTTTTCTGATCGGCACTTAGCAAGCCCCACGACTTCTCGAGGTCTTTCGACAGCGATGGGTACTTGATCATGATCTGCGTAAAGTCGGTCGCAGTCGCGTTGGGGTTTTTTGACAGCGTTGCCAACTCACCCTGCATATCTTGGACGTTTTTCAACTCTTGCTCTTTAAGAGCAGCGTCTGCAAGCGCTTGCTTTTGTTTGGCTGCGTAGTTAGCCAAGCCAAGCGCAGTCTCCACGCCCTTCATGGTCGAGCCAAAAGGGTCGCCTTGTTGCTTGAATGTGTAGTCGAAGGGTTGTGCCATTTAGAACACCTTAAGGGCTTTGAGTGTGGCCACCTGACCGATGGAGCTTCCAACGTTACCCCACATTTGCGCTTGCGCTTGACCGGAGGCCAGCGCTGCACCTGCTGCGGCTTGGCCTTGCTGTTGCATCAGGGCGGCAATCGTGCCACCTGCGGTCTGAGCTGCGGCACCGGTACCGGCTGCGGACGCTTGGCCCAAGCCTGTCACTGTGCCGAGCTTGGCAAATTGGTTCTCGATCATTTGGCTAAGAAGCTGAGGGCGGTACTGTGCCAGCGCAGCTTGAATGTTGCCACCGCGCAAGCCACCAGTGGCCGATGCCTGTTGCAGCAGGGCTGTCTCGCCTTGGCGTGAAAGTGCTTCGAACTGAGGTGATTCCTCCAGCGCTGCAATCGCTTTGCGCTGTTCTTCTGTACCCGCCAGACCAAGCAATGCTTGCTGTGCGCCGAGCGCCGATGTGCCTGCGCCAACGTAGGGAGCAAGCAGCTTTTGCACCACGTCGAACTGGCGACGGGTTTCGGCGATGCTGGCCTCGCTTGCTTGAGTCTGAGCGCCTGCTGCTGTCTCTGCGGCGGAGGTCTGAGCTTTGCTAGACATTACCCCAGAGATGACTGCGCCACCAACGATGGCGGTAGCAATTCCACTCATGTCTGGTCTCCTTGTTTCAAAAAGATGCCAGACAAAGAAAGTGCCTGGCGGTAATCAACGGTCACTTCCTCGCCCATGCTGCCACCTTCACATCCTGCGATGCGGCGCAGCGCCACGAGGTAAATGTGGCCATTGTCGGAGCGCACGAACTGTGCGTTCGGGTTGCTGGAATGGTTGGTGTAGCGACCAAGCGGCGTGCGCATCCCATCGATGCGAGCAGGGCCAATCAATGCTCCAGCCTCGACAGGGTAGCTGAGGAAAACCCCAAGCCCATCAATGGCCGATGCGCGGATGGTTATAGCGGCGTAGCCAGGCGGCATGCCGATCTGATCGGATTCATTTTCCGACTGCTCTTTTACAGTCTCCGCAGAAAATCCTGCGTCTGCAATTAAGTCAGAAAAATCATCTCTGTCTGCTTGACGAGATTGATACGCAAGAGCTTGTTGCGTTGCATGATAAGCCTGCCATGTTTCGCTTTTGTCAAGGAACGTGGCCTCCAGCTTATCTATGTCGCGCTCTTCGGTGGCATAAACGTTTTGCCAGACGCAAGTTTCAATTACAAACCCAACCTTGCGACCGGGTTTGCCAACAAAAATCATTGGAGCACGAAGAACCTCGGTTGTGCCATCGTCCTTGAGAATAGCCACTGCGCCAGTGAGCATGATGTTCAAGTGCTCAAAGCGCTGCGCGTGACCAATGGCAAGAGTGCCTGCAGGAAGTGTGACCTCGCGGACGTAGATGCCTGGGCCAAAGTGATGAACGACAGGGCACTCGGCTTGCGGAAGCGCAAGCATGTGCTGCTCAAGTTGCGAAACTTGCTCGGCTTGTTGCAATTGTCGATTCGCGGCCTGCACCAGCATCAGTCACTCCTTTTCAGGGTTGCGGCTGCTGGTGGCCTGATCGACTCAGCAGCGCCATTGTCTCACAAATTGCCACTGCGTCAATCTTCATAATACGGGCGTTTTTCCCACGCCTGGCACGAGCGCATGTCGTGGCAGATGAAATCAAACTTGTGGCAGTAGCCACGATACCCGGCATCCGTGTCCCAGTCGTTGCGTGGAATCTTGTCCATCTTGGCCTGCATCAACGGGGTGTTGTTGTAGTACTCGCAGTTGGAGCAGCGGCGGCGACGGGCTTCTTTCTCGTCGACCTGCATGGCGTTGCCAAGCGCGACCCAGTAGACCTTGTTGGCGGTCGGTTCGTTCGATGGTTCTTCGGGCCCAAGCATCCAGTCGTCAATGACGGTCTGGGTGTTCTTTTTGTTCTCAGCAGCCGTGATAAACGGCTTTTCTTTGGGGATTCCGACCATCCCACCAATTGTCATCATCGGCATTTCTGCGTCGCGCATTAGGGTTTCTCCTTAAGTAATTTCACGGCCAGATGCGCTGATGGTAATTGCACCAGCAGCGCTTGCCAAGGTTGAAATGTAGCCACCGTCCTCCAGCGTCTGCCCGACCAACTCGGGGCACAGGTAGCACTCGCCGGGGGCAATGGTGCGCTGGCGCAGGACTTGGTTGTTCACGCCTGCAAAGGCGCTGGCTGCGACCAAGTTGACGCTGAACTCCACGTCCACGGCTGCGTGGTTGGTGGCGGTGAACTTGTCGATGATGGTCTTGCAGCCAACAGCGGTGTACTGCGCGGTCTGAGCGCCTTCGGCCTCTTTGCGCGGGATGATGTTCTTGACTGTAACGGTCATGTTTTCCTCACTGTTGGACTTGGGTCACGGACAGGATAACAGCAGGCGCAGACGGGGCAAACGCAGTCGCTGCCACGTTGTCCACAGTCACGGCAGTGCTGTCCGATGCAAAGGCCAGTTCGATGTAGTCGTTGGCGGCCAGCGAGACGGGTTCTTGCATGGCCAGCGGGATGTAGCCGTTGTTCAGATCGGACGTCACAAGCCTGGCAGAGTTTGGGATGGCTGTGCCGTTCTTCTTGAACCAGACCCAGACATTCTTTGCCGACGAGCTTCCGCTTGTCAGCTGCAAGTTGGCGTCGAGCCGGTACAGGCCAGAGGCTGGAACGATGATACGCGAGGTTGGCGTGCCGATCGACACGCCGTTACTGATCTCGGTGCTGTCGAATGTGAGCAGGTATTCGGTGTTGATTGCGGCAGGCGATTGATCTGTGCTTTTGACAAACACACCGTAGTACTGCATCTGCTGGATAGTCGGACGCACAAAGATCATTCCTGTCGTCGCATCAGACATGATGCAAGCAGCCAAAGGGATGACGTTGTCCGGGGCGGTCGGCTTGACGTTGGTCAGTGCGCCTGCCACCGTTGGGCTGGCATAAAGCAGGTCGCCCACGCTGAAAGCGCTGGTGTCCAGATCGCGCACAAAGCCCCAAGTGGTGCAGTAGCCCTTTTCGCCACTGTCCGGCAGGTCGTGCGTCATCACGCCCAAGATGTAAAGCGACGGGGCAGAGCCATCAGCAAGGTATGGAGCGACCAGCAAGGCCTCGGTTGTTGCGCCAACAAAGCCGACCACCGTGCCGTTGGGAATGGTCACGCCAGTTGTGTTGCCGACCCGTGCGTAGTATTCCTGCCCGATCTGCTGCGTGACGCCGTACTCCATACGCAGATCAAGCGTCTGATCTGCCTTGTTCCACTTGGCCTGGCCAATGCGAGCAGCGACGTTTTGATTCAAGTTGAACTCGACTGCATCGACCTGCGCCAGATTGCTGATCGCCCTGTCGCCCTTGTTGTCGGCCACACCAGCCTCGATACCTGTCTCTTCGATCAGTCGTGTCAGGATGGCAATATCGGACGGGCTGAGGTTCTCGACGATCTGGAACAGACGCTCGAATGCCTTGATCGCCTCGTGGTCTGGCAGGAACTTGGCAAGCTGGTCGCGGGTGAGTGGTTTTTGGGTCGCCATCAGAATGCTAGCGGTTCTAGCCGCGCCTCCAGTCGTGCGATCGACAGTTGCGCGTCACTGCTGCCACGGAAGCGCTGAATGCGCCAGTTGCGCATGCTGCCCTGCTGCAGCCAGACGATGCGCTTCAAGCGCTCGCCCTGCGTGCCTGCCTTGATGCGGGTGTTCAACTCCATGCTCCACGTCTCACCGTCGAGCGAGTACTGCGTCCAGATGATTGGATCGGAGCCAAACTCAGCGCGTCCGGTCAGGCAGACCAACTCCAACTCGTGGAAAATCGCGCCTCGGCCTTCGTTGTAGACGATCAAGGTGTTGAACTCCCAGCCGACCAGATTGCCGTAGTGCGACGAGATGGTGTCGCTCAAGTAGCCGTGGCTGGTGCTGGTCGGGTCGCCAATCAGCCATTTGTCGTAGCACCAGACAAGATGCTGTGCGCGGTACTGTCCAAGCGTGAACAGGCTGGTTGTTAGGGTAAACCATACCGCCTCGCCCAGCACTTGGCTGGCTGCGCCATCGTAGACCAGAGTCTGGTCTGGCAGGTGGATGTAGAGCAGCTGGTGCCCCTTGTCCACGCGAGCCTCCATAACCACCGCAGACAGTTGCGCCTCGGTGTAATTCTGCAATTCCTTGTCAATGTCGGCGGTGCTGATCTTGACCGTTTGACTGTTGGCACCAAGCCAGACAGCCGGGGCCTCGTTGCGGCCACCACCCAGAAACGCGATGTTCTCCAAGAACACAGCGCAGGTGTGCGTGCCAAGCGTGCCACGCTGAATCTGGCCACCTTCGACACGACCGAACGGGAAGTTCTCTCCACCGACGTTGTCGAACACCTCGATGGTGTGGCGGTTGAGCGCGTAGATTTCGTTGCGCAGCTTGAGCAGCGCTTTGACTGGGTCTGGGTCGGCTTCGGACGAGCCGTACTTCAGCGGGTTCACGCTGAACGGGTCGTTCAACTCGGTCACGACCAAGAACGTGCCATCGGTCGTCATGAAGTAGCCATCGACCCAAGCCACATCGAGCACGGTACCAAGGTCGGCGTCTGTTACCTGCTGCAGCGTCGTGCCGTTCCAGTAGAACAGATTGCCGTTGCTGGCAATGGCCAGCCGGTCAAACGAGTAGTCAAACGTGACCGGCGTGCTGCCCCCAACGTCACCGAGCACGGTGGTTGTGCCATTGCTGGCAATGCTGACCAGCTTTGTTCCCATCACACGGTAGCACACACCGTTCCAGTTGATGCCACCGCGACTGATGCCGGGGCCTGTGCCGTTGGACACAATGCCATCGGCTGGGCGCAGGTATCCTGCCGAGATGCCGCTTTGCTTTGGCACGGGCATCAAGTTGCGCGGGTAAGCTGCCCGGAAGTCTGGGGCCTCGTCGGTGTAGATGCCGTTCAGGATTGGGATTTGCATGGCTTACCACTTCTCGCGATCAGCCCAATACGCTGCGCTCATCTTGCCCTTGGCAATGTTGGCAGCGTGCCGAGCTTTGAAGGATTCTCGTCGGGCTTTGTCAGCTTTGGACTCGCCCTCTTTCTTGGGTGAGCCTGAGACACCTTGCTGGCCGAAGCGAATCGTCTTGATCTTGTCGCCTTCTTTGGCGACGACCACGTGCGATTTGGTCGGGTGACTAGGCGTGCGCTTAGGCTGGTTGTAGCCCTGCACACCCACCTTGGCCAGCCGAGCGTCCTTCGGCTTGGCGGCCATTACTGACCACCTTCGCCAGTCTGAATGTGCAGCGTTGTTCCTACTGCAGAGATGTGCGCCAGCGTGTCATCGCCCTCGCCTTTTTGCACAATGATCTCGCTTCCTGCACGCACAGGCATGTCAGCGGTCGTGGCAGTCTGAGCGCCTGAGCCAATGCGAACGTGGCAGATGTTCAGCCCAACGTTTACCAGGCGCACGGACTTGGCCTGCGAATCGAGCGAAACGGATGCCGATGCAGCGGCAGGGGTGGTCACCAGATTGACGCCACGACGGGGTTGGAATGGGGCACGAATGGTCATGTTTGTTTCTCCTGTGAATTAGCCTACACGGTACCAGCTGCTGGTCGAAAGATCGAAGCGCAGACGGAAGAAGTCGTCAGCGGCAATCACAGCAGGTTCGCCAGTGACAGCCGTTGCGCCGTTGCCGTTTATGGTCAGCGCGTTGATCTGCTGCGTGCAGTTGACCAGCACCTCTTGCTTGTCTATCACGTTGGCGATCGCAGGCAGGGTAATCGTGCCGGTCGCAAAGCCTGCGGTCGGGGTCAAGATCAGGTGCGTGTTGTTGCTGTTGTTGTTGATCGCCACGTTGAAGCCATCCGAGGATGGGGCAGCATATTGCGTGACGTAGTTCGGGAACAGGCTGGCGGTACTCGGGAACACGAGGTTGGCCTGCATGTAGGCCAGCAGCATCGCGCCGGTCACAGCCTTAGTGGTCGAGTCGGCATCGTCCAGAATGGCAAACTTGTCAGCAGCGGTCACCGAAGCGCCAGCGGTCATGCTGGTGAACAGTTGCGCCTGAATGTAGGCGCGAACCAGCGCGGCGGTCACCTTGACCGAGTTGGCCTGGCTGATGTCGTACATGGCAAACAGGTCGGCATCGACAATTGCTTCGGTGCTCTGGGTCAAGTCCTCGACGAAGTTGTCAAGGATGAAGGCTTGCAGCACAGACATTGCTGCCTTGCGTGCGTCGCCGTTGTTGGTGCTGAAAATCGGCACCAAGTCGCCAGCCGATAAGCTATCGACTGCCGACAATTGGTTGATGGTGGTCATTAGGGTTTCTCCTTAGTCGAAGTCGATAGCGCTGTCTTGGCCTGCCAGCAGCGGGTCGCCGGGCGGGTCAAGGAACGGATTGTCTGTGGCCCATGGCTTGTTGCCTGCGCCTGCTGGCATGGTACCGGGCATCTGCATCTCACGTGGCAATGCGGCACGCGAGAGCAGCACCTCGTAGCCTGCGCGTGCCGTGGCCTTGGTCTCAGGCGATACGGTCTTGCCGTAGCCTGCGGCAATGCGCGTGGCCAAGTTTGCGTAAATGGCCTCGTTTGCCGAGTCTGGGACGTTGGTTTGGGTGTCGAGCGTGCTGTTGTTGGGGCTGCCGGGCAGCGGGTATCCGATGCGGATGCCCTTGCCGTTCCACGTCCCCATCATTGCGTCGAGCTTGAACAAAGCGCTGTTCAACTGTTCCGGCGTCAGATCGTAGACGTAGGCAGCAAGGCCGATCTCCTCAAAGGCCTGAAGCACAAATTGGCGCTTTGTCCATCCCATGTTAGGACTCCTGTGCCTTGCTTGTCTTGGCCTTGGCTGGTGCCTTGGGAGCCTCAGTGGTTGCGCCTTCGGCAGCTTCTTTTGCGCCGGTAGTTGTCAGGTGCCAGCCATCTTTCTTGGCTTGGTCAACGTCTTGCTCGTCAACAACAATGTAGTCGAACTTCGCGCCGTGCATCTCATGTGCGCCGGGGAACTTGTAGAGCATGGTTGCGTTCTTCATTTCATTCCTTTCTTGGCTGGTGCCTTGGGAGCCTTAGCCGGTTTGCCAGCCTTCTCAGCTGCCTTGCGTGCAGTGGTCAATGCAATAGCCACGGCCTGCTTCTGCGGCTTGCCTGCCTTCATCTCGGTCTTGATGTTGCCAGAGATTGTCTTGCTGCTGTAGCCTTTTTTGAGTGGCATCGTGTTCTCCGTTTGGTTGATAAAAGTGAGGGAGCCGAAGCCCCCTCACTCACTCAGCTTAGGTCTGGCTGAACAGGATGATGCCGGACATCTCAGGCTGCTTGTTCACGACACCGAAGAGCGTATCGAGACGATACTTGGTCTTCATGGTGTTGATGTCGTAGAACTTCTGCATGACCAACTCGATGCCCTGATCGGTCGAGGCGCGCATGACTGCGGTGCCAGCGTCCGAAGGAACAGCGTAACGGCCAGGCAAGATTTCCAGCGAGTCTTTTTGCCAGAATGGGTTGACGTTGGCAGACACAGTGTTCAGGAAAGTGATAGCCGCGCCGTTTGCAGGCGTTGCGGTCACGTTCTTGTACTCGAGTTCTGCGTCGGTCGAACCACCACCCGAGATGATCGGAGGGCTGATCTGGACAACACCAGAGCCACCGGAGCCGGACACGATGCCGGTGATACGGAAGGTCTTGAGCTGACCAGTGTCCTGCTTGGTGATGTGGTGCACAGCGTTCACGCCAGCGATGGTGAAAGCGTCGCCAACCTTCACAGTGCCGGAGGTCACAGCGATGGTCAGGTTCTGGTAGCGGTTGTCCACGTTCTGGGTTTCGCCGGTACCAGCAGTCGAAGTTGCCTTCGGCGTGTAGTACTGGTTTGCACCGTTGACGGTCACAGTCGTGCCAGCAGCTGCGGTCAGACGAGTTGCGTAGTCGAGTTTGTAGGTCTCGAACGAAGCAACCATGCCGATGTAGGCTTTCTCGTAGGCGGTCAGCGGCTTGCCAGTCAGAGTCTGACGACCTGCCAAGTTGCTGGCCATGCCGTTGTAGTCACGGGTCGAGAGGGCCATGTAACGGTCGAAGGACTGGACGCCCTGCTCGTTCATGATCGCTTCGGCCTGAGCCACATCGTCAAAACCAGAGGCAGCAGCGGTGCGCTTGACGACCAGGGTGCCCTGCTGGGACGCCACGTTCATCACGGCCACGTTGATGTCGCTGGCCAGCTTCTGCTTGGCTGCGTCACCCAGACGACCTTCTTGCAGAGCATCACGCAGTTCTTTGGCGGTCAACGTCCAAGGCACAGACTTGCTGAAGCCAATGGTCGAAGGGACAGCCAACTGTGTGAAGTCCTTGAAGTTGGACGTCATGTCGGTGCCATCAAACGACTGAGCGATGTAAGGCTGCGGACGCCAGATGATGTCGTTCGTGCGCTCCATCATCGTAGAGTCGGTGTTGTAAACGGAAACGTTGCGCGACAACACGAGGGCGTCTTGGAAGCCTTCGAGGATGTCTTCAAACGCTACGCGTTCTTCTTTGGAAAATGCATTAGCCATGATTTGAGTTCCTTAAAAAATTTAATCAGGACTGGCGCTTTTGCCGTTTGTACTGCATGACCTTTGAGTAGTCACCAGTCTTCTCAGCATCGGCACGCAGCCGTTCGAGGGTTGAGTCCACTGCCCCAGACACGCGACCGGTTCCCCGGACTGTACCTTCAGGCGGCGGTGCTGCCTTGCGATTCGTTACTTTCAATTGCGTCTCCAGTTTCGCTACCGCAAAGGCAAACTTCACGGGGTCATTAATTGCTGCGAGTTCCTTCGCCTTTGTCGGGTTCTTGCCGAGTGCGTAGATCACCAGCGCGGGGTTGTCCGAGCCTTGAAGCAAGATGCCTTGCTGCGTGACGGAGAAAGACTCCTGCACGTTCGCTTCTGCATCCTCAAAGTCTTTGACCTTCAGGTCGGCTTTCGCCTTGCCGTAAGTCTCGAGCTTTGACTGCCAAGCCTTCTGCTGGTTTTCAGCTTCTGCCTTGACCTTTGCCTCTGCCTCATCTGCTTGGCGCTTTTTATCGAACCATGCAGTCAAGGCGGCTTCGTACGCATCCGAGTCATAGTCGTGATCTTCGAGGCTTGGCTTCTTGCCCAACGTGACTGGCTTGGTCTCAGTCTGCGTTACGGCCTTCAACTTCTCTTCAAGTTCACGCTTTTCTCGTTGCACCTCACGATAGCTTTTGCGCAACTCACGCACCCAACCAGGCGCATGTTTCTCTTCTTCGGTGGGCGGCGTTTCCTCACCAATGGAGACAATCACCTCATCGTCATCACCTTCGTTGTTGCCTTTGTCGGCATCGCCTTCGTCGCCTTGGCCTTCGGCATTGTTCTCGTCGGCCTCGTTGTCTAGGTTCTGCTCATCGTCCAGCACGAATGTGTCGTCGTCTTGGTTCTGATCTCCGTCTGCCTTACGTTTCATTTTCTGACCCCATCAAACTCACCCATTGAAGCGGCTGGGTGGATACCGCATAACACTATTGTGCCACCGGAGCTTCCGGTTGTGCAGTCTGATCGATCTGGTCAAGCCCCAACTGCTGCGAGGCAATGACAGCGCTGCCCATGGTCTGAAGCGCCTTGATCGCTTGATCTTGCTCTGCGCCAGACACTTTCGACATTGTCTCGACGGTCTGGGCACGCTTCAACTCGGCTGCGGCCACCGTCTCGATGGTGTCGGCACGAGCCTTGGCTGCCTTGGCAACGGCCTCCTCTGCGGCGGCCTGCAAGAAGATCGAGTTCGGGTCTTCTGGCTGGTTGGCCTTGGCCTGCATCATCTCTTCCATCTCGGCTTTGGTCGGTTTGACCACGCCAAGCATGATCAGCTTGCGTCGGAAGAAGTCGCGCACGTCGCTGATGCCCTCGCCCTCCATGTTCATCATGGCCATTGCACCGAGCACCTGCATGGTCTCGGGGTCTTGGGTGATGGCCATCATGCCGGTCAAGGCGCGGACAGTTGCCGAGCGTCGACTGGATGAGGATGGGCCAACGTCCACCGCCACATCAAACTTGGCCTCGGACAGATCGTTCTCGTAGATGGTCTCGCCGGACTCCTCGTCCACCGATGGGCGCAGCAACTCGACCGAGTCCACCTCGCCTTGGGAGCCGATGGTCTTCATTTTGCGACCGGACTCGACAAAAATGTCCTGCGCCATGGACAGCCAGATTTCACCCGAGCGCTTCACGGCCTTGGCCATGTTGCTCATGTAGATGAAGGTCTGCATGTCCAGCTTGTTCTGAATCAACTCCACGGCCTTGCCGGAGATGTTCGAGACGATCTTCTCGGCGTCACCTTGGTTGCCCAGAATGTCCTGCATGTCTTGCTCAGTGATCTGGAGCAGCGCGGCCATGGCAGGCGGGATGGCAGGCGGTCGGGTGTAGGCGACCGGCCCAGAGATGGCCATCTGGCCATTGGCATCCGTGATCGGGTTGATCAGCAGGTAAGGGTAGTTCTTGATGTTGTCCTCAGACCACATCACCTGATGCCCGGCAACTTGCTCAGGGGTCAGGATGGGCTTCTCGACGCTGGACAGGGCGCTGATCTCGCCCAGCTTGGAGAGCTGCATGTTCTTCAGGCGCTGCGCGTCCTTGGCCAGACGCACGTGGCCCATGCAGCGCTCGATGTTGTCGATGAACCAGCGCTTGCCGTAGACCGGCACGATGGGGATGCACTTGCCTGCGATGTAGCCCAAGTCGTCCAGCACACGAGCGCCGTTCAAGATGTACTTGTGAACCCGGCGGCGCTTGACACGTTTTTGGCGCACCTCTTTGAAGCCGGTGGCCAGCAAGGTTGCTTCGAGGGCTTCGTCGGCAATCAACTCGGAGTCGCGGTACCGGACTTCTTGCCCGTCCAGACCCTCGAAGATGCGCACGGTCTCGCTGGTTTCCTCGACCCGGTAGTACTCGGCCACGTAGACCACGTCCGGGGTGAGCCAGTCGAACTCGTGCTGGTAGATTTCCTTTGGCCAGCTTGCCGGGTCATCGCCGTACTCGACAGCGTAGGCCTCGCGGGTCATGGCGGTCAAGACGTAGCAGCGCTTGGCGTCTGCCTTGTCCTGGCGCTTGGCGTTCAGGTCAAAGAACACCGACGAGTCGGCGTCAAAGATGGGTTCGATGCGAATGCGCTGGCGCTCGTCCTCTGGGTCTTCGTCGTCCTCGTACTCGGCACGCAAGCGCCAGGCACCAAAGCCACCGCCGACCGCCTCCTCGAAGGCGTTGTCGTAGGCCTCCTCAGCGCCGGAGTCCTGCTCGTCGGCGCGGTAGAGGCCATCGCACACGTCAGAGAGCTTTTCGTTCTTGGCACCGTCCTTGGACACGAAGTCCACCGAGATGCGGTTGTTGCGGTACTCGTTGAAGATGCGCAGCACAGCCAAGTGAATCTTGTTGACCTCGAACTTGGGCTTGTTCTCAAACTGCTCACCGAGTGGGCCTTCCCACTGCGAGCCGGAGATGGAGTAGAAGCGGCGGTCTTGCAGGCACTGCAGACGTTCGTCGCGCAGCGCGGACTGGATGTTGTCAAACTCAGCCATCGCCTCTGCGTGGATGTCGTTTAAGCGCTGCTCTTTTGTTTGTCGTGCCATGTCAAGCCCTCACTTTAGTGCGCATTATCTACCATCGGTTGGCCATTGGTAAAGGTGCGACATTGTTTTGTTTTGTGGAAACGACCCGGCGCACGCCCTCGCAGGCATAACGCAGCGCGTCGATCACGTGGTTTTTCTTGTCCTCCAAGACCGGCAAGATGCGGTTTGTCAGCGGGTCGGTCTTGTAGGAGTAAAGCGTCAGTTCGTCGATGGTGTGCACGCACCGTGGGTGCACCACGATGTCGTAGGACTTCAGCCACTCTACACCTTCCTCGACCGATTTTGGGCCTTTGACGGCAGGCATGATCTTTGGAAAGCCGTTCTTGCGCATGTGGCTAATCGTTTCGGGCCGGGCTGAGTCAGCAGTGATGGGCCACTTCTCTGCCTCTGGGATGGTCAGGAACAGTTCAGGCGTGTCCATGATCTCGCAGCCAATCTGGTAGGCCTCGAAGTCGATGTAGAGCGTGCGGCCAATGATGTGGCAGCGCACCAGCACAGTCGGGTCGATGGCAAAGCCCCAGTCAGCGCCCAGGCGGTGGGTGGCGTCGGCTGGCGCTTCGAACTCCTCAATGCGCCAGTTTTTGAACACACGGGATTCGCTGTTGCGCAGGTACTCGCCCAGCCAGACGTGGGCGTACTTGTCCGGGTCGCGGCGTTTGTCGTACTCCATTTCCTCGCGCAGCACGTCGGGGAACCACGGGTTGTCCATGTAGTTGACCTGCAGCACCTTGGCATTGCTGGGCGGGTTTGCGCCACGCAGCAGCAGGTCTACCGGGTCATCGGAGCTTCGTGGGTTCCACGTGAACCAGAGTTCGGAGCCTGGCTTGCGCAGGGTTGGTCGCAGCAGGTCGAGACTTCGCTGGGAGAGCGACTGGGCCTCCTCGACCCAAGCGCGGGAGTAGCCTTCGAGCGACTTGATCGAGTCGGCGGTGTGGTTTTGCATGCCCTGGAAGATGATGCGCCCGTCGCCCTTCTTGGACTTGATGACTGCGTCCTGCACCTCGAAGTAAGCGCCAGCGTTCATTTCCTGAATCTTCAACTCGAGCAGGCGCTTGACCGACTGGTTAAGGGACTTCTGGATTTCACGCACGCACACCGAGCTTTCGGACTGGTCGAGGATGTGGGCCTCGATCATCATCTCGGCAAAGGCGTGGGACTTGCCCGAGCCTCGCCCACCCCACGCGCCTTTGTAGCGCGAGGGTTCGAGCAGTGGCACGGCCCACTCAGGCGTCTGAATTTTCAGCGTCTGCTTTGCCACGGATGACTACTCGCTCGATCTTTGTGAACTCCAGCGGCGCACCGTCTGCGCCGGTCAACTCGTGCTGCTGGGTTTCTTTCCAGCGCATCTGGGTCTTGCTCCACCAGATCATGGCCGAGGTGTCGCCACCCATGGCCTTTTGGAAAAGCGTGCGCCCGACGCCGGAGTTGGCCTTGGCCTTGCCTGCGATCAACTCCTTGGCAAAGTACTTGCGCAGGGTGTCTGCGTCGATGCCATCGCGCACCAGCACAGCGATCTGCTCAATTGGCAGGCCATAGCCGGACATGGCCTCGACCTGTTTGCGCTCGTTTTCGGTGGGTTCGAAGGCCATGCGGCCAGACCCTTCCCGAGCACCTCCGTGTCCGTTTTCCTTTTTTACAGCCGATTTTTCAAGTTTTGGCTTCTTTGTTGCCATCTTTAACCTCCGCGAAAGGTTCGCCAGTTTCTGCGTGAGTTGCTATTTTGCCTGTGAAATCCATCCAGCGTTTGACAATGACGTCGCAGTACTTTGGGTCGAGTTCCATGAGCCTGGCCACGCGACCGTTCTTCTCGGCTGCGATCAGAGTGGTGCCGGAGCCACCGAAGGAGTCGAGGACGATGTCACCGCCTTTGGTGTTGTTGAGCAGCTGGTACTCGAAGAGCGCCACGGGCTTCATGGTCGGGTGCTCGCCGTTGCGCGATGGTTTGTCGAACTCAAGGATGGTGGTCTGCTTGCGGTCGGACGCCCAAAGGTGGCCAGCGCCTTCTTTCCACCCGTAGAGGCAGGGTTCGTGCTGCCACTGGTAGTCCTGGCGACCGAGCACCAGGCTGGACTTTTTCCAGATCAGGCACTGTCGGACTGTCCAGCCAGCGTCTTTGGCTGCGCCACGGAAGTTGTAGCCCTCGGAGTCGGCGTGCCAGATGTAGAAAACTGCGCCAGCCTTCATGACGGTATCGGCGGCGGTGTAAGCGTCGCGCAAGAACTGCCGGAACTGGTCGTCGCCCATGCTGTCGTTCTGGATGGTCAGCTTCTCTTTCGTGCCACCTTCGTAGGCCACGTTGTAAGGCGGGTCGGTGAGCCACATGTCCACGGCTTGGTTTTCGCAGAGCTTGGCCAAGTCGTCGACGCTGGTGCTGTCGCCACAGAGCAGGCGGTGCTTGCCCATGACCCAGACGTCGCCGGGGCGTGTGACCGGGTTGTCGGGCAGCGGTGGGGCATCGTCGGGGTCGGTCAGGCCATCGGTCACGTCCACCGGCATCAGGGCTTTGATCTCCTCGTCGGTGAAGCCGGTCAACTCAAGATCAAAGCCTAGGTCGCCCAACTCGCCCAACTCGAGCGCCAGCAGATCGTTGTCCCAGCCTGCGTTGATGGCCAGTTTGTTGTCCGCGATCACGTAAGCGCGCTTTTGTGCGTCCGTCCAGTCTTTGGCGACCATGACCGGCAATGATGTGAGGCCGAGTTTGCGAGCAGCCATCAGGCGACCATGACCGGCAATGATGCTGCCGGACTCATCCACCAGCACAGCGGTGGTGAAGCCCCACTCTTTAATCGATGCGGCGATTTGGGCGACCTGTTCCTCGGAATGGGTGCGCGAGTTCTTGGCGTAGGGAATGAGCTTGTCGATGGGCCATTGCTCGACCTTGTCGGCGGGATTGTGTGATTTTGTGGTCATGCTGCATTCTCCTCTTTTTCGAGCCGATTGACCACCAGCTGGGAATAACCCACGAGGTCAATCCAGTTGTCGATGTAGTTGGGGTCGCCGTTCAAAATGCGTGCTATTTTGTGTTGCACCATTTCGAGGGCCTCTTTTTGGTCAGGGGCCAGATTGTCCCATCCTGACCTTTCGTGCATCACGGCCTTCAAGCCCTGTGCAATTTTGGCATGGCCTTCAAAAGACCCGTAGCGACCTTCGCGGCCCTTGAGCATGTCGTTGACGTTCGTTTGTGTCATGTTAGTACTCACTCACCTTTCTGTGGATAACTTTACCTTCAAACCTGCCGCATCGATGCCCCCCTGTCCCCCCTCCCCTATAGGGGAGGAGGGGAGGGGAGGGGGCTTTTCGAGCGTTTTGCCCCCTAAACTCAAAATGCCCCCTAGGGGGATTCAGGGGGCTAGGGGGCTTCATTTTTCACCCCCTTTTCGCATCAGCATGGCGCTGGCCTGCACCTCATCGCAGACCACCCAGCCGTGCTCAATGGGGCTGATGATCTCCGACAAAACCAGCGCACCGATCAACTTGTCCGGGTAGGCTGCGCTCAAATCGTTCTCGATCGTCCTGGCCTTTCTGCCATCGGCAGTGAGCTTGTCTTTCAGGGCTGACCGGCTGACGTAGGGTAAACCCTCGCGCTCCTCGGCACCTGTGGCCCACCAAGCGTTTTCAAACGTCTTTCGGTGTCCATCCAGCTTTGACTCTTTTTTCGGGGCTTGTGGGGCCTCTGTTTGAACCACAACGGCGCTCGTGACCGGCTGACCGTCCTCGTCTTGCCAGCCGGGGATGGTGACCTGATGCAACTCGACGTGCACCGGCTGGGCCAGTTCAGCGTCCTTGGACTTGCGCTGCACCAGGGTCATGGGAAAGTCGTCCTTGCCGGGGATGACGCTGATCTCGATGTCCAGGGCACCTCGCCAAGCTGAGGAGCCTCGGGCGCGGTGCTGGGCTTCTTCTGACACGCCGGTGTGGTGCACCAAGATCACGCTGCAGTGGAACTCGCCCATCAGGGAGTTGCAGGCGTCGAGCATGGTTTTGGCGTCTTGGGCGCTGTTTTCGTCGCCTGCCAAAAAGCGGTGCAGGGTGTCGACCACGATGATTTCGGGGGTGTTGGGCAAGGCCCTGACCTGCTCGACCACCTTCAGGTAGCCGGTCGGGGTGTTCAGGTCGCAGCCATCTTTGGACAGCCACATGTTGAGCTTGCCAGCCTTGTTGTGGTGCTTCCACGCTGCAATGCGCCCCCTCAGACCGTGGTGGCCCTCACCGGCCAGATAGACCACGCTGCCGGGCTTGACCTTTTGCTCGCACCAGTCTGTCATGCCGGAGGCGATGCGCAGGCACCAGTCGAGCACCACAAAGGTTTTGCCACCCCCCGAAGGCCCGTGCACCATGATCAGGGCGTTGGCCTGCAACCAGCGCTTGACCAGCCATGAAATGGGCGATGGCTGGGCTGAGAAGTCGTCGGCGGGGATGAGCCAGTCGTCGGCAGGGGGCATCAAAAGGCTGGCCAGATCGTGCCCTGCCATAGCGTAGTCGTTGGCGTCGCCCAAGACCGGAGGCATCACCATCCGAGCGCCGAACTTGGCGCTGGCCTGCTCTGCATAGCGCTGGCCAACCCCCGACTGGTCGTGGTCTGCGACGATGACGATGTCCTGTGTTGCCCCATGAACTTCCCGAAGCGTGCCGGTCACGGGCACAAGGTTTGAGGCTGAGAAGGCTACCACGCAGGGCCTGCCGGTGGTCTCGTGGATGGTCGCTGCGGTGGCAAAGCCCTCGGCCACAAAGAGCGTGCCGGGTTCGTCCATCGTGCCCAGAATCCAAAACTTGCCACCAGTGGCCCCACCGGGGTGGTAGAGCTTGCCACCATCGTGGGCAATGTACTGCAGGCTGGAGAGCGTCCCGTCTGGGTCATACAAAGGCACAACCAGCCGACCATCTCCGGTGACCCGAGCGCCATGCACGCCGATGCCCTTGCGCTGCAGGTAGGGGTGGTCTGGGGATGCGCCCTGCGCCTCTGACCAGATTTTCTCGACCGTGCTGCTGGCCACCTCGTGCTTGCGCTCCAACTCGGCGTCTCGCAGGGCTTTGGCCTCTGCCATGCGCCGGGCGTTGGCCATCTCCTCGGTCTGGGTGAGCTTCCTGCCCACGTCCGCACGCCAAGGCGACTCAAAGCCCATGCGCCAGCATCCGAAGCGTCCGGCTGGCACGCCATCACCAAAGATCAGGTACCAGCCCGACTTGTCGTGTCCTGGCGTGCCTTTGGTGCCGGACTTAAAGCGGTGAATCTTGCCATCCATGGCGATGTGGTCTGGCGGTTCCAGCCCGGCCTCAATCATGGCGGTGCGCAGCTGGTCTTCAGGCGAGGCCAGAATCTTGTCTGGTGGTGGCGCCCATGGGCCACCGAGCACTTTGGAGAGGTCAGCCATTGGCGAACTCCTTGTTCGAGAGGTAATCGCTCAGGGCTTTGACCGTCTCGTACAAGGGTTTGGAATCGTCCTGCATGAATCGGTAGACCGTGGCCGGATGCACACCGGCATTCTCGGCCACCCGCTTTAGATTGGCATCTTCCAGCCGCTTTTTAATCTGCTCAACAGTCATCATAGTTTGCACCTTCAAATATATTTTTTCGGGGGTGCTTGCACTGTACTCGATTTTGTGGCACAGTGCAACCACTGCGCGAACGGAATTGGCCGAAGGCGCAGCAACCCAAGAAGGAGTGCCGAAAATGGCAATTAACTTAAAAAGCACGGGCGGCCTGACCGCCAACGGAGTCAAGCTGCTCGTCTACGGGCAAGCAGGCGCGGGTAAAACCAGCCTGATCAAAAGCCTGCCAAACCCCATCGTTCTATCGGCTGAGGGTGGCCTGCTGTCCATTCAGGACGCAGACCTGCCCTATATCGAGGTGGCTTCGATGGACGACTTGCGCGAGGCTTACAACTGGTGCAAGGACAGCAAGGAGGCGGCAGGCTTTCAGTCGGTGGCGCTGGACTCGATCAGCGAGGTGGCCGAGGTGGTCTTGCACCACGAGATGAAGAAGAACAAGGACGGTCGCGCAGCCTACGGCGAGATGAACACCACCATGACCGAGCTGATTCGCGCCTTCCGCGACCTGCCCGGCAAGCACGTGTACATGTCGGCCAAGTTGGAAAAGAGCCAGGACGAGATGGGCAAGATGCTCTACAACCCCGGCATGCCCGGCAAGAGCCTGACCCAAGGCCTACCCTACTTCTTTGACGAGGTGCTGGCCCTGCGTGTCGAGCGCGACGCCGAGGGTGTGACGCAGCGTGCCCTGATGTGCGACAGCGACGGGGTCTGGCTGGCCAAAGACCGCAGCGGCAAGCTGGAGGCTTGGGAAGCCCCCGATCTGGGCGGCATCATCACCAAGATCGGAGGCAAGCAATGATCGACGAGAAGATCAAAACTGACGACTTAAACGAGCTGGCCAACATGTGGCTTGATGCGAAGGAGCGCGAAGGCACAGCCACCAGCGACCGGCGCAAGATTGAAGACCGCATCAAGAGCTTGGCAGGCATTGCCGAGAGTTTGGACGGGACGGAAACGGTCGCGCCTGAGATGTTCACCATCAAGATCGTCGGTCGCATCGACCGCAAGGTCGACAGCGACAAGCTGCAGGAACTTGCAGCCGAGCACGGCCTCTCCGAGCACCTCTCCAGCCTCTTCCGATGGAAGCCGGAGTTGAACATGGCTGTCTGGAAGGCAGCAAACGAGGCCATCACCGGGCCTTTGGCACCAGCAATCACGGCCAAACCTGGCCGAGCATCTTTCACCATCACCCCTAAGGAGTAATTAATCATGAATATCGACAATCTGACTTTTGGCGAATTGAAACAAATCGCTGCTCTGTTTTCTGGCGCACAAACACCAAGTGCATCAGCGAACCCCGTGATCGGCCAATTCTGCATCGCACGCTGCTATTCGGCTGGCGTTCATGCTGGTGAAGTCGTTAGCGTGGACGGAGAAAACGTAGTGCTTAAGGACAGCCGACGTCTGTGGTCGTGGAAAGCGAAGGACGGCGTGGCGCTGTCTGGTGTGGCCCAAGCCGGACTGACCGCCGATAAGTCCAAGGTGGATGTGCTGAACCCCATGATTTACCTGACAGGTGTGTGCGAGTTGATTCCTTGCAGTGACAAGGCCAAGGAGAGCATCAATGAAGCGTGAATTTGTTGACGGCTCCGGCGACGGCTCCGGCTCCGGCTACGGCTACGGCTCCGGCGACGGCTCCGGCTACGGCGACGGCTCCGGCTACGGCTACGGCTACGGCGACGGCTCCGGCTACGGCGACGGCTCCGGCTACGGCTCAGACTGAAAATCATCTCATCACCAATATATTTTTTGGAGTAAACACCATGGCCTTTTTGAACGAAACCTACGACGTCAACGAACTGCCCCAAGGCAACAGCAACTACGACCCACTGCCACCCGGCTGGTACCACGCCAACATCACCGGCGCTGAATTGAAGAGCACCAAGGCTGGCAACGGTCAGTACATTGCGGTGCGCTACGACATCACCGGCCCGACCCACCAAGGGCGGGTTGTGTTTGGCAACCTGAACATCAAGAACCCCAACCCGAAAGCGGAGGAAATCGGACGCCAGCAGCTTGGCGAGATCATGCGAGCCATCGATCTGGCCAAGGTGACCGACACCGACCAGTTGATTGGCGGCAGCTTGCAGATCAAGCTGGAGATTCGCACGCAGGAGGGTTACGCGCCCAACAACAATGTCAAGGGCTTCAAGGCCACCAGTGGCAGCGTGCCCACGCCTGCAACGGCCTCTGCGCCAGCACAGGCGGCGGCAGCAGCACCGGCAGCGTCCGGCAAGGCTGCGCCACCTTGGGCCAAGAAGTAAGGCAGAAAAAAGCCCAGGCCGCGCGAGCAGACCTGGGCATCCAACCTTGAAGGAGTAGAGATCATGAAAATCCCTGAGTCAGAGCATAGCATCTCCGCGCTGATTGACAAACACCACGAGGCAAAAAACGAACCGCCGAGGCCACACTTGGGCGCGTCCTTGCTTGGCCATCCGTGCGACAGATGGCTGTGGCTGTCCTTTCGGTGGGCGGTGCAGGAGCAGTTTCCCGGTCGCATCTTGCGCCTGTTTCGCCGGGGCCAGATGGAGGAAGACACCATCGTCTCCGACCTGCGAGCCATTGGCATGGACGTTCGTGGAACGACAGGCGGCAAGCAGACCCGAGTGGACTTCGGTGCGCACGTCTCCGGCAGCTTGGACGCCATCATTGAGCGCGGTGTGCCTGAAGCGCCGAAGGCCCGGCACATTGCCGAGTTCAAGACTCACAGCAAGAAGTCCTTTGACGAGATGGTCAAGGATGGGGTGGAGAAGTCCAAGCCACAGCACTGGGTGCAGATGCAGGTCTACATGCACGGCACCGAGATTGACCGGGCTTTGTACGTGGCGGTGTGCAAGGACGACGACCGAATCTACACCGAGCGCGTGAAGTACGACAAGGCAGCGGCTGAGAAGGCAATCGAGCGTGGCCAGCGAATCACCTTGGCCGACCGGATGCCCGAGCCAATGCCAGGGGCATCGGCCAGTTGGTACCAGTGCAAGTTCTGCCCGGCTTACGAGTTTTGCCACGAGACCAAGCTGACCAAGCACGTGAGTTGTCGCACCTGCGCCCACTCAACAGCCAAGCAGGACAGCACGTGGCGCTGCGAGAGGCACGAGGCCGATGGCATCCCAGTCGAGTTCCAGCGCGAGGCTTGCGACAGCCATGTGCTGCACCCTGATCTGGTGCCGTGGCAACTGGATGCAGACGCCAGCAGCCAGTGGGATGCGGTATGGTTGATCGATGGCAAGCCAGTCAGGAACGGCGAGCCGGACGCCAACGTTTACGCCAGCAAGGAGATCGTGGCCAACCCGAAGATGTGCAGCATGAAGGATGATCTTGTCGAGGAACTGCGCCATAATTTTGATGCGAGGATTGTGGGGTGACTATGCTTCGTGACTACCAGCAACGAGCCATCGCCCAGCTTTACGCATGGTTTGAGGCAGGCAATAAAGGCAACCCTTGTCTGGTGCTGCCGACCGGGTCTGGAAAGAGCCACATCGTGGCTGCGCTGTGCAAGGATGCCCTGCAAAGCTGGCCGGAGACGCAGATTCTGATGCTCACGCACGTCAAAGAGCTGATCGAGCAGAATGCCGAGAAGATGCGCCTGCATTGGCCAGGCGCACCGATGGGCATCTACTCGGCCAGCATCGGCAAGCGGCAACTGGGCGAGCCGATTACCTTTGCAGGCATCCAGTCGGTGCGCAAGAAGGCCAAGCAGATCGGGCACATCGATCTGGTGGTGATCGACGAGTGCCACTTGGTCAACCACAAGGACGAGGGCGGCTACCGCCAGTTTCTGGGCGAGTTGACTGCCATCAACCCGAGCCTGCGGGTGGTGGGGCTTACGGCCACACCTTACCGCCTTGGGCATGGCCTGATCACCGACAAGCCTGCGCTATTCGATGCTTTGATTGAGCCGGTCAGCATCGAAGAGTTGATCTTCAAAGGCCACTTGGCCACGCTGCGCAGCAAGATCACCAAGCAGCGCCTGGACACCAGTGGCGTGCACAAGCGCGGCGGCGAGTTCATCGAGAGCGAGTTGCAAGCAGCAGTGGACACCGACGACAACAACGGAAAAGTGGTGCGCGAGGTGATTGATCTGGCTGGCGAGCGCAAGGCCTGGTTGTTTTTCTGCACCGGCGTCAAGCACGCCCAGCGCGTGTGCGATGTGTTGAATGCCAACGGCGTAGCCACCGAGTGCGTCACTGGCGAGACACCGAAGAAGGAGCGCGAGCAGATTCTGGCCGATTACAAGGCCGGTCGCCTGCGAGCACTGACCAATGCCAACGTGCTCACCACCGGATTTGACTACCCAGACATTGACCTGATCGCCATGCTGCGCCCGACCATGAGCGCGAGCCTGTATGTGCAGATGGCAGGCCGGGGCATGCGCCCAAAGAGCCACACCGACCATTGTTTGGTGCTGGACTTTGCCGGGGTGGTCGAGACTCACGGCCCGATCACCAACGTGCAGCCCCCCAAGAAGGGCGGGGACGGGAACGGAGAAGCGCCGGTCAAGGTCTGCGACAACTGCGGGGAGCTGGTGCACATCTCGGCCATGGCCTGCTCTGCCTGCGGTCACGCCTTTCCCGAGCCGGAGAAGAAGAAGCTGGCGCTGCGCAACGACGACATTATGGGGCTGGAAGGCAAAGACCTTGAGGTGACCGCCTGGAACTGGCGCATCCACACCAGCCGGGCCAGCGGCAAGATGATGCTGGCCTGCACCTATTACGGCAACCTGTCGGACAAGCCGATCACGGAATACCTGCCGGTGCTGCACGATGGCTACGCAGGCCAGAGGGCCATGCAGCAACTGTTTGCCATGGCCAACTCGTCTGGGGCGAATCTGGCCGAGGCTGCGAACTTGGAAGGCGAGCAGGGGCTGGACTACCTGTCGGTGCAGATGAGCAACAGCACGCCACCCAAGAGCATCGAGTACCGCCTGGACGGGAAGTTTCACCGGGTCATCAAGCGGAGTTGGACTTGAGAAGCGAACACTATGGCAAGCTGGGCGTGGCCAAGCTGCCAAGCGAGGTCAAGGTGATCTGGTACAGCCGGGACGACGAGCTACCAGAGTTGCCTCGGATGGGATGGTCTTGGCAACAGCAGACCGACCCAGATTTGTGGCTGATGCAGGACTTTGCCAAACGGCTGGTTGAGATCACGCCATTGACCGAAGCAGAGGAGCAGGTGATTGGCCTATGTGTGATTCAAGGCTGCACGCTGAAAGAGGCCGGAGAGATGATTGGTAAGAAGCAAGAGCGCGTGCGGCAGATTTTGGAGAAGGGCCTGCGCAGATTTCGCAGGTATCAGGAGTTGCTCACTGGCGTGAACCCGTGGGATTTAGACCCAAGAGAGGTCTCTTGGTTTTGGTGGAAGCATGAAAAAAGGAGAAGCAAATGATGTGTGAACATTGTGGATATAGAAGGGCGATGCGCGGATTGATTGTCTGCAAAAAATGCTTGAGTGAGTTTGGGGGTGAAGCATGAGCAACATCGTCACAGTGCCATTTAGACGCGAGCATCTTGGCGAGATGGCACACAAGATTGAGGCTGTGGTCTACGAATATGCAGATCGAATCTCACTGGCCGAAGCCATCGGAATTCTTGAAATCGTCAAAGCACAAATATTGGAAGATCAACACAAATGACCACCAGACCCCCCGAGCCACAATTCCTGATCGATTACCGCGAGTGGTTGAAAGCTGGCCCACCGAAGTGCTGCCATACCTGCGACCACTTCAACCAGTCGGGGCATTGCTTGGCGTTCGACATGCGCCCACCGGACGAGTTTGCGGCCACGCCAGATGCTTGTGAGCAGTGGATTGAGGAGATACCCTTTTGACCCCCGAGAAAGTCCCCAGCGAAGACCAAGAGCAAATGCTGCTCGTGCAGTGGTTCCGGCGCACCTACGCTGGCGTGCGCATCTTTGCCATCCCCAACGGAGGCCACCGCCACCCGGCAGTTGCGGCCAAGCTGAAGGCCACCGGCACCAGTTCCGGCGTGCCCGACCTGTTCATCCCAGCCTGGCGGCTGTGGGTCGAGATGAAACGGGTCAAAGGCGGGAGCTTGAGCGCAGAGCAAAAGGACTGGATTCAATACTTGGAAAGTGTGAATTATTGGTGTATAGTGGGAAAAGGTGCTGAGGATGCCAAAGCAAAGATCAGCGCCTTTTTTGAACAACACAAGGACACTTTATGAGCACACGAATCTATCTGGTCACCGACGTGGAGACCAACAAGCACCGCCTGATTCGCGCAGGCAACCAGGCGCAGGCCATCCGGCATGCGGCCCAGACACGCTTTGACATTGAGGTGGCAGGGCAGGACGATCTGGTGGCGCTGCTGACCAGCGGCATCCCTGTCGAGCCTGCTGGCGGTCAAGCCACCATGGACATGTTTGAGGAGGCATCGGCATGAAGTTCCGCAAGAAGCCCGTCGTCATTGAAGCCGCGCAATGGTTCAAAAACGGCGACCACCCGCTTGACTACAGCAAGACGCATGACGGCTTTGAGGACGGCAAACTACGTCAGTTTTCACCAGAGGAACGCAAGGCCAACGGCTGGGAGGGCGACATCGTGCGCTACTTTCGCCACCCAGACAAAGCCTACGCGGGCGAACGCCAGTGCGAGAAGTGCGGCCAGATCATGCACGTTCACGGCTGGATTGACACGCTGGAAGGTGGCCACATTGTTTGCCCCGGCGACTGGATTATCACGGGCGTGAAAGGTGAAAACTACCCATGCAAGCCTGACATTTTTGAATCAACTTATGAGGTGGCCGAATGACCAACCCCGACAAAAAGACCGTCTTCATGTCCATCCGGCTGACTGAAGAGCTGCGCGAGCAGATCAGGCAGCAGGCCAAAGAAAGCCAGCGCACGCTGGCCGGGCAGGTGCTGCACTACGTCACTCGCGGCATCGAGCAAGAGCAAGCAAAACAAAAATAATCGACCAACCTGAAGGAGTTACTCATGAGAAAAAAACTGTCTGTCAGCTTTCAATTCTTCCAGCACCGCTGGCCCGTGTTCGCCATTGGCTTTGTCGATGGTTCCGACTTCATGATCTGCGTCTGGTTTGCAGACGTGCGCATCTCGTTTGACTACTAGGAGAACAACATGGGAAAGAAAATGCTGACACTCATCATTCTTTGCGCAGCAGGCATCATCACCACCGGCTGCTCGACATTCAGCGAGACCAAAGCGGTCAACCAAGAACTGGTGGTCGACAAGCAAGTGCAACCGATGACAAGAAACGAGACCATCGTGGCCATCAAGGACTGCACGACCAGCGGCCTGCGTGCTGTGGTGCTCTACGGCAAGCGCAAGATCAACGGGTTCACCACTGAGGTCGTGGTGGATGTGGCCTGCGCACCGCATCACTGAGGCCATCATGAGAAAGCGCCAGATCGCCAAGGCCAAGCAGCAGGTCTACAGCATGCTCGACGAGATGATGGCCAGCCCCACCGAGCCATTGGCCACGGAGAAGCGCCAGTACCAGCTGCTGCGCATGTACGAAGGCCTGCGAGCCTTGGAGATCGCGCCAGAGCCAAGCACCGAGGACTGGCGGGTGGTCAGCGATGCTGTGAACCTGATGGAAACCCTTATCCTTGAGATGAAGATTTGCGAGGACACCAGCGGCCTGCTGATGGACGCCATCACCGCCATGGCCAAGGCTGGCCAGCGAAACTTGGCTGGCGGGGTGATTCGATTAGACGGGCCAGGCATCCAGGCTGTCCGGGCGGTCTTGCGGGACTATGCCGAGTTGATCGAGGTGCTGCCAGCCCGGACGATGGTGCGATGCCACAGGCTGACCGAGAAGCGCATCTTGGACATTCTGCACGGCAGGCTGCGCCCACACGATGTGGAAATAACGCGACTGTAAGGGTTTGCCCTAATGCTTGCGATTGTGTGAAATTGTGGTAAAGTGTGACCACTCAACCAGCAAAGGAGAACGGCATGTTCATCAAACCACTCAATCGCAACGTCCTTGCCATGAAGCGCTGGCAGGTCATCGGGCTTGTGCTCTTGGCCCTTGTCGCCTTCGGTCTTGTCGGCCACATGGACGCAGAGGAAGAAGAGCGCCAGGCCGAGCAGTACTGCGACATGGTCAAGCTGTGGAAAGAGAGCAAAGGCAAGGCAGGCTGGCCAGCCTACGACGGAGAAAGGATTTGCAAATGAAGCACCCCATCATCGGCATCGATTCCAACGTGCAGATCAACTTCAAGCGCACGACAGACACCAGCAACCTGGTGCGGCAAGGGCCAGTGTTCGCATGGCACCAGCGAGCTTTGTCGCACATCATCAACACGATCTTCGCCATGACGAGAGGGCTGTGCAAATGACGAACGAAGAAATGCAAGGCAAGTGGGCCTGGTGGCAAGAGTGCGACGAGCGATTCCACATGTGCAACAGCGAATCAGAAGCGCATGGCGAGGCGCAGTTTCACATCGATAACGAGTGCATCCAAGGCGACGAGGCTGAATACATGATCGGTCGTGTTTGCCACCCGATGGACAGACTTGGCATTGACTGGATTGCACGCAACATCGCTGAAACCATCGAAGAGAACATCTGCTGCTGGTGCGACGATGAGACTGGCGCAGAAGAGCCAAGCATTGAACTCAGCGCAGATGACAAGATTGAGCTTGGCAAGCTGGTGGCTGAATTCGTGCGAGCCAAGACTGGCGTCAACTGGTGGACGACAGACGAGGACTCAGAAACAACGCACACTTATGTGGCTGGGAGCAACGAATGACAAACAACCACGCCTCAGACTGCGCAGTGCACAGCGAGCCAGCCTATCCAGCAGGGCCGTGTGACTGCGGTGCTGGATGGCAAAACCTCACCATCGAAGAAATCAACGAAGTGCTTGGGTCAGACATTCACGACGAGCCAAGCGGCGAGCTTGAATTTGTCAGAGCGATTGAAGCAAAGTTGAAGGAGAAGAACACATGACTGACAGAGAACTGATACAGCAGGCGTTGGAGAAGCTGGAATTCTTTGAGAACATGAAAAGCGTCTCAAAAAACACCAAAGAACTGATCACGGCTTTGCGCGAGAGGCTGGCGCAGCCGGTGCAGGAGCCATTCTGTTATCACGATGGGCGCAACATCGTCGGCAAAAAGTACGCACATCACTGTGACGTTTTTCCGCTTTATACCGAGCCACAGCCGGAGCAAGAGCCGCTGACGGATGAGCAGATTGAAGACTTGTACTTTGACAAATTCAGCATGGGTGAACTCAAGGCCTTTGCCCGCGCCATCGAAGCAGCCCACGGCATCACAGGTGACGCATGAACGACAAGGAGCTATTCAAGAAGTGCCTTGTCTACATGAAGCGCGGCATGCAAACAATGAAGCGCCCCGACTTGATCAAAGCGCTCGAGGAAAGACTGAGAGAGCCGGAAGCAAACATCATGATCAAGCACAAAGGAACCACGCACAAGTTCGCTGACATCGAATCAGCGCTTGTGTTCATGCGCGGTCACAACGGAACGGATTGGAAATGAACGAGCTGCAACAAGCCACAACGGATCAGCTCTACTTTAGAGATCCAGACATCGAGCCGCCACCTCGCGCAACCAGCATGCTGCTATTGAATCCTGGTGGCGTGTGCATCATCGGCGTGTGGCACGACAGCTGCATTGGCTGGTGCCCAAAGCCTAAAATCCCAGACTCTTTAAAGTTTAAAAAAACTACATGACCTTCCACCACCCCCCAAGCTGCTTGCACGTCATTCCTCTGAACGACCTGCGCGAGCATGAGGTAAGCCCGACCTGCTGGTGCAGGCCCACGCCAGACGAGGAGCACGACCTGTTCGTGCATCACTCGCTGGACGGTCGGGAGGCTTACGAAACCGGAGAGAAGCGTCCGTCCTAAGCGCCTGTCATGACATTGACCGATTAAACGCCAGCGCGTTTCCTTGCCGATTCCTGACGCTGCCACATGTCGCGGCAGTCGGAGTCGCAAAAGCGCTTGTCAGCATCCACCACCTCATCGCACCAGTGGCAAGAGCCCGTTGGCTGCAGCGCTTGATTCTGCCTGCGTGCAGCGGCAATGCTGCGCTCACGCTCTTGTTCTTCTCGGAAGGTGGCCTGATCTGAAACGTCTGTCATCTTGACTCAAGAAAAAACCAGCCAGAAGGCTGGTTAAAAGTTGCCGGAGCAACGGAGGAGACAACTGCAATCAAGCGCGGCCCTTAATGCGCTCGAATGTTCTCAAGCCACCCAGACCCAACATGCCGGTGAGCAACACCATCAAGGTCTCGTTGTCGATGGGTGGCAAAGGCGGCACGTGACCGCCACAAACGGCCACCAGCCACGGCAAAATGGGCTGGAGGAGGAACTGGTACACCAGACCAAAAACGCACGCCCAGCCGGTCGCTGGACGCCAGCCACCACGGAACATGTCGGTACCGGCCTCGACCTTGTTGACCTCAAGCTGACCGAGCGCCAGCTTGGTCTCAGCATCCAGCACGGCCAACTCGCCTTTCTGGGCCAACTCGAGCAGCTTGATCTTGGCATCGGCCTGCGCTGCTTGGTCAGGCAGCACCTTCTCGATGACGTTGCCGATGATGGGGATTAAGGCTTGCCACATATTGACTCCAATTATTCTTCAGTTTAAAGTGAATCACAATCAATTTTTTGAAAGTGAAAAATGAAACTTGGCGAGTTGCTAAATAACACGAAGCGTAATGGAGACTGCATGATTTGGCAAGGTAATGTCATGTCAGATGGATACGGTCGGGTGTACGTTAATCACAAACCATGGCGCGTGCATCGACTGATCATTACATTGGTCACCAGGCAGCCTATTCCAAAAGGCTATTTTGTTTGTCACACTTGCGATACACCTTTGTGCTGCAACCCTGACCATTTGTTTCTCGGAACGCCAAAACAAAACCATCATGATGCGATGGCCAAAGGTCGCCACACAAAAGGCGAGAAAGTCAATACTGCAAAATTAACCGAACAACAGGTCATTGAAATTTTGCACCGATGGCATACCGCAACAAAAAAGTACGGACTGCATTCTTCGCTTGCGCGTGAGTTTGGCGTGACATCAGCCAATATTCGAGGGCTGGTTCTTGGTAAAACTTGGAAGCATCTTCAGGGATAGTCTTTCCGAGGTAGCTGCCAGTGTGGTCCGTCCTTGAAAGTGCGCCAGTCGCCACCCCATTCGATGGGGATATTCAACTCTGCGGAAGCGGCTTTCATGGCCTTGGCAATCTGATGGTAAAGCGGCCAATCCCAGCGCACCTCACCGTCAACCCAAGCCCCCAGATCGACAGCATGGCCGGTAATGTGGCGGCTGTTCAAAGTCTGGCTTGCGCCTGCCTCTTTCAGCACCTTCTGACGCTCTGGCGTGCGCAAGCCTTCGCTCACACCAAAGTCGACAGTCGTGATCTCAATTGCGTGCTCGACGACCTTGACCAGATCGGGATGCACGCCTTTGAGCCGGTCTTTGGAGCGCTGCGAGAGCTTGAACATTATTTGTCCGCCTTCTTGTCGATCTTCTCTTCGATGTGGTCGAGCTTCTGGAAGATGCGGTTTAGCGCATCATCGAATGACTCACGCTTGACGTAGTTACCTGCCACCAGCACTTCGATGTTGGCGACCTTCTCGGCCAGCCTTGTGTCTGCGCGTTGCAGGTCTTTGACCGCCTGCCACACCGCATTCAACAAGAAACCGATCAGACCGCCGAACCCTGCCAACAGCCAATTGATGATTGTTTGATCCATGTCTTGGCCTGCTGGTTAGGAGAAGATGGCGACGTTAAAGTCATCTGTGTCTGCGCTAAGAATGCCGGTTCCACCGTCTGCAAAATAGACACGAACGGCAGAAGTCGTTGTTCCAGCACGACCTCCTTTTCCTGCTTGTCGTCCGTTTCCAGAAAATGAAGTGCAACAACAACTGTAATTCGCATCCACCATCGCATTGGTAAAGTTGACCGTGTAATCAGCCGTCCCATTGTCCGTAATCGACGAGACATTAAATGCACGACGAATGGCGACTGTGCCTGTTCCGTTAAAGTTCACCCATGCTTTTGCCGAGCCATCCACGACCGTATCCGTCGGGACAGTCTTGCTTCCGGCAAGGTTAGAGAGCGTGGTTGCTTTGATTTGGCTCATGGTTGTCCTTTAGCGGAAGATGGCGACATGAAACTCGGTCATATCACTAAAAGCATTTGCAGTAGTGACACCATTGAATCGTGCCTGTGTCGTAGTTAGAGCACTTGCGGTTGGTCGATATGCAATCATCCCATTACCACCTTGTCCGCAAGTTGCAACAGTTGCGTAATTCGCATCCGGCATCGCATTAGTGAAGTTGACCGTGTAATCACCAGTCCCATTATCCGTAATGCTCGACACATTCCCACTAGCACGAATCGCCACAGTGCCAGTGCCGTTGAAGTTCACCCAAGCCTTGGCTGTATATACCTCTACACCCGAGGCGTTTTGGATTGTTCCCACCTTGAGTGTCGACATGGTTTACAACCCCTCAACGATAGTTTTCAGTGCGCCCACATCAGCGGCTGCGTCGATCTGGGTTTGCACCTCAGCATACTTTGCACGCACAGCGGCACGAGCGGCCTCAGCAGCAGCGGCCTCAGATGGAATGGTAGCTTTCACGTCCAGCGGAGCGAACTCAGCAGCACGGGCTGCACGACGCTTGTCGTGGGCGATGGTTTTGGCTTTGTCGATGTTGATTGAGATCATGTTCTTCTCCTTGGTTTAGGCGGTGTATTCCCACGCGTCGCGGAAGGTGCGATCGCTCGGCACGTCAGCCACGTCCACGATCTTGTAAGGCTTGCCAGCAGGCACGGCCTTGAGCACGTCCTCAAGAGCGACGCCGGGTGCTGGTACGACGATGGCCACGCCACCTTCGTCATTCGGGTAGATGATGCGTTGGTTTTCCATTTGGGTTTCTCCTTGGGTGAATGGATGGGTTAGCGGAAGATGGCGGCGGTTATATTTGCAATGTCTGCGCTAGTTGACCCATCAAATGAGTAAACTTTTGCTGTGCTTGTTGTCAAAACTTCAATTTGAGTTGGGAACATTAGTGAACCAAAACGTGTCCCACCTCCGACTCCTGCATAGTTTGTGTCTGCAAGTGGATTAGTCAGATTTAATGTGTAATTGCCCGTTCCATTGTCCGTGATGCTGGAAACATTGAACGACGCACGAATAGCCACTGTCCCTGTGCCATTAAAGTTGACCCACGCTTTGACTGCGTTACCGCCTGCGGTGTCGAAGTTGTCTGAGCCTCTGATTACGCTTGGCATTCTGTTCTCCTTTTAGACCACTGTCCAAGTGCTGCCACTCGGTACGGTCACGGTAATTCCACTGTTGATCGTCACAGGCCCTGCGGTCATCGCGTTCTTGCCCGAGGTGATCGTGTAGTCGTTGGTCACGGTCTGATCGTTCTCGAAGAAGATTTTATTCGAGCCACCACCAGTTGCGCCACCCCCAGAGCTTGAAAGACCAACGCTGCGGAACTCAGTGCCCGAGCAGACGATGAAACACGACTGGCCAGCGGCCAGCAAAAGCGTGGCTGCACCGTCGATCGTCTCGCCACCGTTGGGGTCGATGGTGATGGTGCCCACGCCCACGTTGACCACGCCGAAGGCAAAGCCATCGCCAAGCGTAGCGGCTGCGGTCAGCGACAGCGTCCACGTGCCGGTGCTGTTGAACACCTTGCCTCGGTCGGCAGTCAGAACCGTGTAAGCGCCTGAGAGGGCAGTGGTGTCAGAGGCCAGTGCGCCCAAGTTGAGCAAAGCGCCTGCCTGCGTTGTTGCGCCTGTGCCACCTTGGTTCAGCGGCACAGTGCCTGCGATCAGCGAGAAGTTGATGCGCTGCGTGGCGTTGAGCGACTGGAACACCAGCGTGCTGTTTTTGTTCTTGATGGCCACCGAGTAATCGGTCGCGTCCACGTAGACCGCAGCAGGCGAGCCACTGCGAACGGGATAGCCACCCAGCGTGCGAATGGGCTGCGAGGCTGGGATGGTCAGGGCTGCGTCCCAATAGACCGACTGCGGGTTGGCCTCTGCTGGCAGACCGGCTGTGCCGATGTAGATGTAGCCATCCTCCAGAGGCTGGCCATCTCGGTCGGTGAAGATCAAGAACGGCGAGTTTACGGACAGTGCGGACATTATTGGTTCTCCTGATCAAATTGGCGCTCGGTTTGCAGAGCATTCACAATCCACTGCTCGAGCTTGCCGGGGTCGCGTGGGAGGTTCGCGGCCTTTGCAAAATTCATGAAAGATTGTGACATGGATAGACGCTTAATGGCTTCTTTGCTTGCGTCGCCTTTGGTCGCAGCCTCGATTGCCAGCTTCTGAAACTCGTCGCTGGCAAAGAGCTTGCCTGCGGCCTCGACAGCGTCCTTCTTGCCACTGGACAGCGCACTCATGACGCCGGTGGTCGCAGCGGCTGCGATCGGGCCACCACCCATAGCAGCCACGCCAGTGGTCACCACCTTGCCGGTTGTGCTTTCCATGACCTTGGACACCAGCCCCTCGGCCTTCATGGACTCGACCAGCGCCTGGTTCGCCTTGCCGGTGGTCAGCACATTGGCGCGTGCCTCGGTGATGCGCTTGGAGACCTCGTACAGGTCGCGCATGGTCTTGTGCGCCTCGGGGCCAAGCGCGTCCACCACCTGCTTGTAAATCGGTGCGTTGGCACGCAGCTTGGGGTACAGGTCGGCAAACTCGGAGAAGCCAAAAGCGCCTCGCTCTGCCCCCCGGCCAGACCGGGTGACCGATGCCAGGGCGGTAGCGACCGTCTCTTTGCGCAAGTCATCGGGCACCAGCTTCATGAGCTTCATGAAGTCAGCAGAATCGCCCTTGGCAGCCGACGTGATGGCCAAGCGCATTTTGCTGGCGATGCTGCCCTCCACGTCCTCACCGAAAGCGTTGATGATGCGCTTGCCCAGTGCACGCTCTTTGGCGTACAGCAGGTTCGCACCGCGCAGTTCTTGACGCAGGGCCTCGCCACCGATCTCGCCAACAGCGCCGAGCTGGTCGTCTGCCAGCGCAGCGTAGAGGCGCTTCAGCGCACCGGCTTCCATGTTGCCGTAGGGCGACTCTTTGCCGGCCACGGCTTGGCCGATCAGGTTCTTCTCGCGCATCAGGCGACCGTAGGTCACATCACCGTCCTGAATCATCTTCAGGAGCTTTTTCTCCTGCGCGGACAGGCCACCTTCGCCAACCTCGGTGATGATCGTGTCGAGCGTTTCACGCAGTCTTGGCATGGTCACGATGGACTGCTTGGGCACAGCCTCGTCGACGCGCTTGTAGATGGCACCGGCTTGGTTCGACAACTCGGCGCGCGTCTTGGTCAGCGAATCGCGCACCTTCTGGGACACCACGCCGGGAGCCACAGCGCCTTCGACAAAGGTGGCGTCGAATTGCTTGATGACGTCGTCGGCCTTGTCCACTGCCTTGCTGACTGTGGTGCGCCATGCGGCCTCGGCCTCGGATCCAGCAGCCGAACGGGTCAGGCCCACGGCAGCGCGGATTTGCGGGTTGTCGCTGAATACGTCAAAAGGCAACTCCAGCCCCAGCCGGTCTGCTGCGGCCTTGGCCTCTGGGTTGACAGCGGCCAGTTCTGCCAAGCGGTCACGGGCAGACTGGGAACCGATACCTTTGCCGGAAGCGCGGCGCACCAGATCGCCAACCTCCTCAAAGGCCTCGGTGGTGGTCTGGGCTGCAGGAGCCGCGGCAGGGGCCACAGGCGGGACTTCTGGGGCAGCTGGGGGGACAGCGGCAGCAGGAGGCGGCACGGCCTGATCTGCGGCCTGTACGACAGGCTGGGGGGCTGGTGCGGCTGCGGGTGCAGCAGCCGGGGCCGGTGCAGGCTTCGGAGCGCGGCCAGTGGCTTGCCTGACAGTCTGGACGACTTTGGGCAGGGCCTGAGCCACGGCTTGGCCACCTGCGCCGGTCACGCCAGCCAAAGCGACCTCTTTGGTGTCAAACGTGCCACCCGTGCCTGCTTGGGTGCCTTCGATGACAGCCTGTGTTCCAGCGCCAGCCAAGCCTGCGCCAGCCAGCGTGCGTGCGCGGCCAGCCGGGGTGAAGGACAAGAGGCCACCCAGAGCGCGAGGAACGTCACCCATCGAAAAGCCGGGTGGAATGGCGTACTCTTTACCATCAACCGACGAGCGCAGCAGGAAGTTGCCCTTAGCGTCTTGGCGCACTTGTACGCCGGGGAAGTTGGACTGCAAGATTTGGACGGTTTCTTTCGGGTTGCTTACAAGCGTGCCAAGTGCGGTCTTGAAAGACGCCACGCTCATCTGATTCAACTCGGGCATGCTCGTCCACTCGGGAAGCGCCTGCGTCTCAGGGGTGGCGCGTTGCGTGCCTGTGACGCTTTCCACAATGCCTGCAAAGAAACCGGGTTCTGGCTTTTTACCAGTAACCAAATCACTAAGACTTTGATCAGATACTTTGTCACCACCAAACATAGTGGTTTCACGATCTGCTGTAACAACCACTTCTGGAAGTGATCGCTCACCGCCACCAGCACGAATGGCAGCAACTCGCGCCTTTAACTCTGGCGAGTCTGGTGCAACATCGTCAGGGATGTTGTTGAGCGTAATTCCGTCTTTTGTCGTGATCGAGTACGGCATATCAGTAGTCCACTGTCACGTTGCGTTGACCAGGCGTTCCACTTGGTGGCGCTTCTTTGTCCGTGTAGAAAATGTTTTGCTCGTTTAATCCGTAGCCTTTTGCAATTCGGCTGAGACCATCACGGACAACTTTTTCTTGCTCGGCAGCAGACTTGAACAATTTGTCTGCTTGTCCCTTGAATGATTTGCGTTGGCCAGCGTTAAGACGCTCTCCAGAAATAACCCTGTTGTAAAGGTTTGTAATGCGATCTGGAACACCTGCTGCGTTTTGTGCAGTGGCAAATTCGCCTTCTCGCACCACAGAGCCAGGGTCGAGCATCTTCATGTAACCAAAGATCAGTGACAGATCACCAACAGCGCTGTCCTCAGACACTTTGACGCGACCGTAGGCTGCTTTGACGTCTTGGTATACCTTGGTCTGGTCGTTGTATTCTTTGCGAATATTGCGTTCAGCTTCTGGGCGCTTGTCTGCAGGAATAATGCCTTTTGCAATTTGGTCTGCTTCTGCACGTGCGCGTGCAGCATCTGCACCAGACTTGGCAGCGGCGGCGTCTGATGCGCGGCGAGCAGCACGAGCAGATTCGATCTGGGATTGTGTGAGCTTAAGTTCTGCTCCGAACTTCTCTGGCGCAAACTTGGCTTCTGCTTTCTTGATGATCAACTCGGCCTCGAGTTTGTCGAGTTCCGACTTGAACTTCTGAGGCGCGTTCTTCGCTTCCTCTTTCTTGATGATGAGTTCTTGCTCAGCCTTCTCGATCTCTTTGTTGAGCTTGCTGACTTCAAGAGGCTGCCTCTCTGCTTTGCGCTTTTCTTCTTCTGCAGCGCGTTTCTCGCCTTCGACAGAGCGCTTCTCACCTTCAATCTTGGTGCGCAGGTCTTGGTACTTCTCTGGCCCAAGCGCGGCAACCAACGACAAATTGGTGCTGACCTTGGCTGCGTCTGGGTTGGTGTCAACAATGCCAAGCAGGACTTCTTGCTTCTTTGCCTCATCTTCACGACCAGAGTTGCGCAGCGCAGTGATGCGCTCGTTAATCAGGTTCTTCGCCATGTCTGGCTGATTGCCCTCAAGGGCAAACAAGACTTGAGAGCCGTAGCTAATCTCGTTGTTTTTCTGATCGGCACTTAGCAAGCCCCACGACTTCTCGAGGTCTTTCGACAGCGATGGGTACTTGATCATGATCTGCGTAAAGTCGGTCGCAGTCGCGTTGGGGTTTTTTGACAGCGTTGCCAACTCACCCTGCATATCTTGGACGTTTTTCAACTCTTGCTCTTTAAGAGCAGCGTCTGCAAGCGCTTGCTTTTGTTTGGCTGCGTAGTTAGCCAAGCCAAGCGCAGTCTCCACGCCCTTCATGGTCGAGCCAAAAGGGTCGCCTTGTTGCTTGAATGTGTAGTCGAAGGGTTGTGCCATTTAGAACACCTTAAGGGCTTTGAGTGTGGCCACCTGACCGATGGAGCTTCCAACGTTACCCCACATTTGCGCTTGCGCTTGACCGGAGGCCAGCGCTGCACCTGCTGCGGCTTGGCCTTGCTGTTGCATCAGGGCGGCAATCGTGCCACCTGCGGTCTGAGCTGCGGCACCGGTACCGGCTGCGGACGCTTGGCCCAAGCCTGTCACTGTGCCGAGCTTGGCAAATTGGTTCTCGATCATTTGGCTAAGAAGCTGAGGGCGGTACTGTGCCAGCGCAGCTTGAATGTTGCCACCGCGCAAGCCACCAGTGGCCGATGCCTGTTGCAGCAGGGCTGTCTCGCCTTGGCGTGAAAGTGCTTCGAACTGAGGTGATTCCTCCAGCGCTGCAATCGCTTTGCGCTGTTCTTCTGTACCCGCCAGACCAAGCAATGCTTGCTGTGCGCCGAGCGCCGATGTGCCTGCGCCAACGTAGGGAGCAAGCAGCTTTTGCACCACGTCGAACTGGCGACGGGTTTCGGCGATGCTGGCCTCGCTTGCTTGAGTCTGAGCGCCTGCTGCTGTCTCTGCGGCGGAGGTCTGAGCTTTGCTAGACATTACCCCAGAGATGACTGCGCCACCAACGATGGCGGTAGCAATTCCACTCATGTCTGGTCTCCTTGTTTCAAAAAGATGCCAGACAAAGAAAGTGCCTGGCGGTAATCAACGGTCACTTCCTCGCCCATGCTGCCACCTTCACATCCTGCGATGCGGCGCAGCGCCACGAGGTAAATGTGGCCATTGTCGGAGCGCACGAACTGTGCGTTCGGGTTGCTGGAATGGTTGGTGTAGCGACCAAGCGGCGTGCGCATCCCATCGATGCGAGCAGGGCCAATCAATGCTCCAGCCTCGACAGGGTAGCTGAGGAAAACCCCAAGCCCATCAATGGCCGATGCGCGGATGGTTATAGCGGCGTAGCCAGGCGGCATGCCGATCTGATCGGATTCATTTTCCGACTGCTCTTTTACAGTCTCCGCAGAAAATCCTGCGTCTGCAATTAAGTCAGAAAAATCATCTCTGTCTGCTTGACGAGATTGATACGCAAGAGCTTGTTGCGTTGCATGATAAGCCTGCCATGTTTCGCTTTTGTCAAGGAACGTGGCCTCCAGCTTATCTATGTCGCGCTCTTCGGTGGCATAAACGTTTTGCCAGACGCAAGTTTCAATTACAAACCCAACCTTGCGACCGGGTTTGCCAACAAAAATCATTGGAGCACGAAGAACCTCGGTTGTGCCATCGTCCTTGAGAATAGCCACTGCGCCAGTGAGCATGATGTTCAAGTGCTCAAAGCGCTGCGCGTGACCAATGGCAAGAGTGCCTGCAGGAAGTGTGACCTCGCGGACGTAGATGCCTGGGCCAAAGTGATGAACGACAGGGCACTCGGCTTGCGGAAGCGCAAGCATGTGCTGCTCAAGTTGCGAAACTTGCTCGGCTTGTTGCAATTGTCGATTCGCGGCCTGCACCAGCATCAGTCACTCCTTTTCAGGGTTGCGGCTGCTGGTGGCCTGATCGACTCAGCAGCGCCATTGTCTCACAAATTGCCACTGCGTCAATCTTCATAATACGGGCGTTTTTCCCACGCCTGGCACGAGCGCATGTCGTGGCAGATGAAATCAAACTTGTGGCAGTAGCCACGATACCCGGCATCCGTGTCCCAGTCGTTGCGTGGAATCTTGTCCATCTTGGCCTGCATCAACGGGGTGTTGTTGTAGTACTCGCAGTTGGAGCAGCGGCGGCGACGGGCTTCTTTCTCGTCGACCTGCATGGCGTTGCCAAGCGCGACCCAGTAGACCTTGTTGGCGGTCGGTTCGTTCGATGGTTCTTCGGGCCCAAGCATCCAGTCGTCAATGACGGTCTGGGTGTTCTTTTTGTTCTCAGCAGCCGTGATAAACGGCTTTTCTTTGGGGATTCCGACCATCCCACCAATTGTCATCATCGGCATTTCTGCGTCGCGCATTAGGGTTTCTCCTTAAGTAATTTCACGGCCAGATGCGCTGATGGTAATTGCACCAGCAGCGCTTGCCAAGGTTGAAATGTAGCCACCGTCCTCCAGCGTCTGCCCGACCAACTCGGGGCACAGGTAGCACTCGCCGGGGGCAATGGTGCGCTGGCGCAGGACTTGGTTGTTCACGCCTGCAAAGGCGCTGGCTGCGACCAAGTTGACGCTGAACTCCACGTCCACGGCTGCGTGGTTGGTGGCGGTGAACTTGTCGATGATGGTCTTGCAGCCAACAGCGGTGTACTGCGCGGTCTGAGCGCCTTCGGCCTCTTTGCGCGGGATGATGTTCTTGACTGTAACGGTCATGTTTTCCTCACTGTTGGACTTGGGTCACGGACAGGATAACAGCAGGCGCAGACGGGGCAAACGCAGTCGCTGCCACGTTGTCCACAGTCACGGCAGTGCTGTCCGATGCAAAGGCCAGTTCGATGTAGTCGTTGGCGGCCAGCGAGACGGGTTCTTGCATGGCCAGCGGGATGTAGCCGTTGTTCAGATCGGACGTCACAAGCCTGGCAGAGTTTGGGATGGCTGTGCCGTTCTTCTTGAACCAGACCCAGACATTCTTTGCCGACGAGCTTCCGCTTGTCAGCTGCAAGTTGGCGTCGAGCCGGTACAGGCCAGAGGCTGGAACGATGATACGCGAGGTTGGCGTGCCGATCGACACGCCGTTACTGATCTCGGTGCTGTCGAATGTGAGCAGGTATTCGGTGTTGATTGCGGCAGGCGATTGATCTGTGCTTTTGACAAACACACCGTAGTACTGCATCTGCTGGATAGTCGGACGCACAAAGATCATTCCTGTCGTCGCATCAGACATGATGCAAGCAGCCAAAGGGATGACGTTGTCCGGGGCGGTCGGCTTGACGTTGGTCAGTGCGCCTGCCACCGTTGGGCTGGCATAAAGCAGGTCGCCCACGCTGAAAGCGCTGGTGTCCAGATCGCGCACAAAGCCCCAAGTGGTGCAGTAGCCCTTTTCGCCACTGTCCGGCAGGTCGTGCGTCATCACGCCCAAGATGTAAAGCGACGGGGCAGAGCCATCAGCAAGGTATGGAGCGACCAGCAAGGCCTCGGTTGTTGCGCCAACAAAGCCGACCACCGTGCCGTTGGGAATGGTCACGCCAGTTGTGTTGCCGACCCGTGCGTAGTATTCCTGCCCGATCTGCTGCGTGACGCCGTACTCCATACGCAGATCAAGCGTCTGATCTGCCTTGTTCCACTTGGCCTGGCCAATGCGAGCAGCGACGTTTTGATTCAAGTTGAACTCGACTGCATCGACCTGCGCCAGATTGCTGATCGCCCTGTCGCCCTTGTTGTCGGCCACACCAGCCTCGATACCTGTCTCTTCGATCAGTCGTGTCAGGATGGCAATATCGGACGGGCTGAGGTTCTCGACGATCTGGAACAGACGCTCGAATGCCTTGATCGCCTCGTGGTCTGGCAGGAACTTGGCAAGCTGGTCGCGGGTGAGTGGTTTTTGGGTCGCCATCAGAATGCTAGCGGTTCTAGCCGCGCCTCCAGTCGTGCGATCGACAGTTGCGCGTCACTGCTGCCACGGAAGCGCTGAATGCGCCAGTTGCGCATGCTGCCCTGCTGCAGCCAGACGATGCGCTTCAAGCGCTCGCCCTGCGTGCCTGCCTTGATGCGGGTGTTCAACTCCATGCTCCACGTCTCACCGTCGAGCGAGTACTGCGTCCAGATGATTGGATCGGAGCCAAACTCAGCGCGTCCGGTCAGGCAGACCAACTCCAACTCGTGGAAAATCGCGCCTCGGCCTTCGTTGTAGACGATCAAGGTGTTGAACTCCCAGCCGACCAGATTGCCGTAGTGCGACGAGATGGTGTCGCTCAAGTAGCCGTGGCTGGTGCTGGTCGGGTCGCCAATCAGCCATTTGTCGTAGCACCAGACAAGATGCTGTGCGCGGTACTGTCCAAGCGTGAACAGGCTGGTTGTTAGGGTAAACCATACCGCCTCGCCCAGCACTTGGCTGGCTGCGCCATCGTAGACCAGAGTCTGGTCTGGCAGGTGGATGTAGAGCAGCTGGTGCCCCTTGTCCACGCGAGCCTCCATAACCACCGCAGACAGTTGCGCCTCGGTGTAATTCTGCAATTCCTTGTCAATGTCGGCGGTGCTGATCTTGACCGTTTGACTGTTGGCACCAAGCCAGACAGCCGGGGCCTCGTTGCGGCCACCACCCAGAAACGCGATGTTCTCCAAGAACACAGCGCAGGTGTGCGTGCCAAGCGTGCCACGCTGAATCTGGCCACCTTCGACACGACCGAACGGGAAGTTCTCTCCACCGACGTTGTCGAACACCTCGATGGTGTGGCGGTTGAGCGCGTAGATTTCGTTGCGCAGCTTGAGCAGCGCTTTGACTGGGTCTGGGTCGGCTTCGGACGAGCCGTACTTCAGCGGGTTCACGCTGAACGGGTCGTTCAACTCGGTCACGACCAAGAACGTGCCATCGGTCGTCATGAAGTAGCCATCGACCCAAGCCACATCGAGCACGGTACCAAGGTCGGCGTCTGTTACCTGCTGCAGCGTCGTGCCGTTCCAGTAGAACAGATTGCCGTTGCTGGCAATGGCCAGCCGGTCAAACGAGTAGTCAAACGTGACCGGCGTGCTGCCCCCAACGTCACCGAGCACGGTGGTTGTGCCATTGCTGGCAATGCTGACCAGCTTTGTTCCCATCACACGGTAGCACACACCGTTCCAGTTGATGCCACCGCGACTGATGCCGGGGCCTGTGCCGTTGGACACAATGCCATCGGCTGGGCGCAGGTATCCTGCCGAGATGCCGCTTTGCTTTGGCACGGGCATCAAGTTGCGCGGGTAAGCTGCCCGGAAGTCTGGGGCCTCGTCGGTGTAGATGCCGTTCAGGATTGGGATTTGCATGGCTTACCACTTCTCGCGATCAGCCCAATACGCTGCGCTCATCTTGCCCTTGGCAATGTTGGCAGCGTGCCGAGCTTTGAAGGATTCTCGTCGGGCTTTGTCAGCTTTGGACTCGCCCTCTTTCTTGGGTGAGCCTGAGACACCTTGCTGGCCGAAGCGAATCGTCTTGATCTTGTCGCCTTCTTTGGCGACGACCACGTGCGATTTGGTCGGGTGACTAGGCGTGCGCTTAGGCTGGTTGTAGCCCTGCACACCCACCTTGGCCAGCCGAGCGTCCTTCGGCTTGGCGGCCATTACTGACCACCTTCGCCAGTCTGAATGTGCAGCGTTGTTCCTACTGCAGAGATGTGCGCCAGCGTGTCATCGCCCTCGCCTTTTTGCACAATGATCTCGCTTCCTGCACGCACAGGCATGTCAGCGGTCGTGGCAGTCTGAGCGCCTGAGCCAATGCGAACGTGGCAGATGTTCAGCCCAACGTTTACCAGGCGCACGGACTTGGCCTGCGAATCGAGCGAAACGGATGCCGATGCAGCGGCAGGGGTGGTCACCAGATTGACGCCACGACGGGGTTGGAATGGGGCACGAATGGTCATGTTTGTTTCTCCTGTGAATTAGCCTACACGGTACCAGCTGCTGGTCGAAAGATCGAAGCGCAGACGGAAGAAGTCGTCAGCGGCAATCACAGCAGGTTCGCCAGTGACAGCCGTTGCGCCGTTGCCGTTTATGGTCAGCGCGTTGATCTGCTGCGTGCAGTTGACCAGCACCTCTTGCTTGTCTATCACGTTGGCGATCGCAGGCAGGGTAATCGTGCCGGTCGCAAAGCCTGCGGTCGGGGTCAAGATCAGGTGCGTGTTGTTGCTGTTGTTGTTGATCGCCACGTTGAAGCCATCCGAGGATGGGGCAGCATATTGCGTGACGTAGTTCGGGAACAGGCTGGCGGTACTCGGGAACACGAGGTTGGCCTGCATGTAGGCCAGCAGCATCGCGCCGGTCACAGCCTTAGTGGTCGAGTCGGCATCGTCCAGAATGGCAAACTTGTCAGCAGCGGTCACCGAAGCGCCAGCGGTCATGCTGGTGAACAGTTGCGCCTGAATGTAGGCGCGAACCAGCGCGGCGGTCACCTTGACCGAGTTGGCCTGGCTGATGTCGTACATGGCAAACAGGTCGGCATCGACAATTGCTTCGGTGCTCTGGGTCAAGTCCTCGACGAAGTTGTCAAGGATGAAGGCTTGCAGCACAGACATTGCTGCCTTGCGTGCGTCGCCGTTGTTGGTGCTGAAAATCGGCACCAAGTCGCCAGCCGATAAGCTATCGACTGCCGACAATTGGTTGATGGTGGTCATTAGGGTTTCTCCTTAGTCGAAGTCGATAGCGCTGTCTTGGCCTGCCAGCAGCGGGTCGCCGGGCGGGTCAAGGAACGGATTGTCTGTGGCCCATGGCTTGTTGCCTGCGCCTGCTGGCATGGTACCGGGCATCTGCATCTCACGTGGCAATGCGGCACGCGAGAGCAGCACCTCGTAGCCTGCGCGTGCCGTGGCCTTGGTCTCAGGCGATACGGTCTTGCCGTAGCCTGCGGCAATGCGCGTGGCCAAGTTTGCGTAAATGGCCTCGTTTGCCGAGTCTGGGACGTTGGTTTGGGTGTCGAGCGTGCTGTTGTTGGGGCTGCCGGGCAGCGGGTATCCGATGCGGATGCCCTTGCCGTTCCACGTCCCCATCATTGCGTCGAGCTTGAACAAAGCGCTGTTCAACTGTTCCGGCGTCAGATCGTAGACGTAGGCAGCAAGGCCGATCTCCTCAAAGGCCTGAAGCACAAATTGGCGCTTTGTCCATCCCATGTTAGGACTCCTGTGCCTTGCTTGTCTTGGCCTTGGCTGGTGCCTTGGGAGCCTCAGTGGTTGCGCCTTCGGCAGCTTCTTTTGCGCCGGTAGTTGTCAGGTGCCAGCCATCTTTCTTGGCTTGGTCAACGTCTTGCTCGTCAACAACAATGTAGTCGAACTTCGCGCCGTGCATCTCATGTGCGCCGGGGAACTTGTAGAGCATGGTTGCGTTCTTCATTTCATTCCTTTCTTGGCTGGTGCCTTGGGAGCCTTAGCCGGTTTGCCAGCCTTCTCAGCTGCCTTGCGTGCAGTGGTCAATGCAATAGCCACGGCCTGCTTCTGCGGCTTGCCTGCCTTCATCTCGGTCTTGATGTTGCCAGAGATTGTCTTGCTGCTGTAGCCTTTTTTGAGTGGCATCGTGTTCTCCGTTTGGTTGATAAAAGTGAGGGAGCCGAAGCCCCCTCACTCACTCAGCTTAGGTCTGGCTGAACAGGATGATGCCGGACATCTCAGGCTGCTTGTTCACGACACCGAAGAGCGTATCGAGACGATACTTGGTCTTCATGGTGTTGATGTCGTAGAACTTCTGCATGACCAACTCGATGCCCTGATCGGTCGAGGCGCGCATGACTGCGGTGCCAGCGTCCGAAGGAACAGCGTAACGGCCAGGCAAGATTTCCAGCGAGTCTTTTTGCCAGAATGGGTTGACGTTGGCAGACACAGTGTTCAGGAAAGTGATAGCCGCGCCGTTTGCAGGCGTTGCGGTCACGTTCTTGTACTCGAGTTCTGCGTCGGTCGAACCACCACCCGAGATGATCGGAGGGCTGATCTGGACAACACCAGAGCCACCGGAGCCGGACACGATGCCGGTGATACGGAAGGTCTTGAGCTGACCAGTGTCCTGCTTGGTGATGTGGTGCACAGCGTTCACGCCAGCGATGGTGAAAGCGTCGCCAACCTTCACAGTGCCGGAGGTCACAGCGATGGTCAGGTTCTGGTAGCGGTTGTCCACGTTCTGGGTTTCGCCGGTACCAGCAGTCGAAGTTGCCTTCGGCGTGTAGTACTGGTTTGCACCGTTGACGGTCACAGTCGTGCCAGCAGCTGCGGTCAGACGAGTTGCGTAGTCGAGTTTGTAGGTCTCGAACGAAGCAACCATGCCGATGTAGGCTTTCTCGTAGGCGGTCAGCGGCTTGCCAGTCAGAGTCTGACGACCTGCCAAGTTGCTGGCCATGCCGTTGTAGTCACGGGTCGAGAGGGCCATGTAACGGTCGAAGGACTGGACGCCCTGCTCGTTCATGATCGCTTCGGCCTGAGCCACATCGTCAAAACCAGAGGCAGCAGCGGTGCGCTTGACGACCAGGGTGCCCTGCTGGGACGCCACGTTCATCACGGCCACGTTGATGTCGCTGGCCAGCTTCTGCTTGGCTGCGTCACCCAGACGACCTTCTTGCAGAGCATCACGCAGTTCTTTGGCGGTCAACGTCCAAGGCACAGACTTGCTGAAGCCAATGGTCGAAGGGACAGCCAACTGTGTGAAGTCCTTGAAGTTGGACGTCATGTCGGTGCCATCAAACGACTGAGCGATGTAAGGCTGCGGACGCCAGATGATGTCGTTCGTGCGCTCCATCATCGTAGAGTCGGTGTTGTAAACGGAAACGTTGCGCGACAACACGAGGGCGTCTTGGAAGCCTTCGAGGATGTCTTCAAACGCTACGCGTTCTTCTTTGGAAAATGCATTAGCCATGATTTGAGTTCCTTAAAAAATTTAATCAGGACTGGCGCTTTTGCCGTTTGTACTGCATGACCTTTGAGTAGTCACCAGTCTTCTCAGCATCGGCACGCAGCCGTTCGAGGGTTGAGTCCACTGCCCCAGACACGCGACCGGTTCCCCGGACTGTACCTTCAGGCGGCGGTGCTGCCTTGCGATTCGTTACTTTCAATTGCGTCTCCAGTTTCGCTACCGCAAAGGCAAACTTCACGGGGTCATTAATTGCTGCGAGTTCCTTCGCCTTTGTCGGGTTCTTGCCGAGTGCGTAGATCACCAGCGCGGGGTTGTCCGAGCCTTGAAGCAAGATGCCTTGCTGCGTGACGGAGAAAGACTCCTGCACGTTCGCTTCTGCATCCTCAAAGTCTTTGACCTTCAGGTCGGCTTTCGCCTTGCCGTAAGTCTCGAGCTTTGACTGCCAAGCCTTCTGCTGGTTTTCAGCTTCTGCCTTGACCTTTGCCTCTGCCTCATCTGCTTGGCGCTTTTTATCGAACCATGCAGTCAAGGCGGCTTCGTACGCATCCGAGTCATAGTCGTGATCTTCGAGGCTTGGCTTCTTGCCCAACGTGACTGGCTTGGTCTCAGTCTGCGTTACGGCCTTCAACTTCTCTTCAAGTTCACGCTTTTCTCGTTGCACCTCACGATAGCTTTTGCGCAACTCACGCACCCAACCAGGCGCATGTTTCTCTTCTTCGGTGGGCGGCGTTTCCTCACCAATGGAGACAATCACCTCATCGTCATCACCTTCGTTGTTGCCTTTGTCGGCATCGCCTTCGTCGCCTTGGCCTTCGGCATTGTTCTCGTCGGCCTCGTTGTCTAGGTTCTGCTCATCGTCCAGCACGAATGTGTCGTCGTCTTGGTTCTGATCTCCGTCTGCCTTACGTTTCATTTTCTGACCCCATCAAACTCACCCATTGAAGCGGCTGGGTGGATACCGCATAACACTATTGTGCCACCGGAGCTTCCGGTTGTGCAGTCTGATCGATCTGGTCAAGCCCCAACTGCTGCGAGGCAATGACAGCGCTGCCCATGGTCTGAAGCGCCTTGATCGCTTGATCTTGCTCTGCGCCAGACACTTTCGACATTGTCTCGACGGTCTGGGCACGCTTCAACTCGGCTGCGGCCACCGTCTCGATGGTGTCGGCACGAGCCTTGGCTGCCTTGGCAACGGCCTCCTCTGCGGCGGCCTGCAAGAAGATCGAGTTCGGGTCTTCTGGCTGGTTGGCCTTGGCCTGCATCATCTCTTCCATCTCGGCTTTGGTCGGTTTGACCACGCCAAGCATGATCAGCTTGCGTCGGAAGAAGTCGCGCACGTCGCTGATGCCCTCGCCCTCCATGTTCATCATGGCCATTGCACCGAGCACCTGCATGGTCTCGGGGTCTTGGGTGATGGCCATCATGCCGGTCAAGGCGCGGACAGTTGCCGAGCGTCGACTGGATGAGGATGGGCCAACGTCCACCGCCACATCAAACTTGGCCTCGGACAGATCGTTCTCGTAGATGGTCTCGCCGGACTCCTCGTCCACCGATGGGCGCAGCAACTCGACCGAGTCCACCTCGCCTTGGGAGCCGATGGTCTTCATTTTGCGACCGGACTCGACAAAAATGTCCTGCGCCATGGACAGCCAGATTTCACCCGAGCGCTTCACGGCCTTGGCCATGTTGCTCATGTAGATGAAGGTCTGCATGTCCAGCTTGTTCTGAATCAACTCCACGGCCTTGCCGGAGATGTTCGAGACGATCTTCTCGGCGTCACCTTGGTTGCCCAGAATGTCCTGCATGTCTTGCTCAGTGATCTGGAGCAGCGCGGCCATGGCAGGCGGGATGGCAGGCGGTCGGGTGTAGGCGACCGGCCCAGAGATGGCCATCTGGCCATTGGCATCCGTGATCGGGTTGATCAGCAGGTAAGGGTAGTTCTTGATGTTGTCCTCAGACCACATCACCTGATGCCCGGCAACTTGCTCAGGGGTCAGGATGGGCTTCTCGACGCTGGACAGGGCGCTGATCTCGCCCAGCTTGGAGAGCTGCATGTTCTTCAGGCGCTGCGCGTCCTTGGCCAGACGCACGTGGCCCATGCAGCGCTCGATGTTGTCGATGAACCAGCGCTTGCCGTAGACCGGCACGATGGGGATGCACTTGCCTGCGATGTAGCCCAAGTCGTCCAGCACACGAGCGCCGTTCAAGATGTACTTGTGAACCCGGCGGCGCTTGACACGTTTTTGGCGCACCTCTTTGAAGCCGGTGGCCAGCAAGGTTGCTTCGAGGGCTTCGTCGGCAATCAACTCGGAGTCGCGGTACCGGACTTCTTGCCCGTCCAGACCCTCGAAGATGCGCACGGTCTCGCTGGTTTCCTCGACCCGGTAGTACTCGGCCACGTAGACCACGTCCGGGGTGAGCCAGTCGAACTCGTGCTGGTAGATTTCCTTTGGCCAGCTTGCCGGGTCATCGCCGTACTCGACAGCGTAGGCCTCGCGGGTCATGGCGGTCAAGACGTAGCAGCGCTTGGCGTCTGCCTTGTCCTGGCGCTTGGCGTTCAGGTCAAAGAACACCGACGAGTCGGCGTCAAAGATGGGTTCGATGCGAATGCGCTGGCGCTCGTCCTCTGGGTCTTCGTCGTCCTCGTACTCGGCACGCAAGCGCCAGGCACCAAAGCCACCGCCGACCGCCTCCTCGAAGGCGTTGTCGTAGGCCTCCTCAGCGCCGGAGTCCTGCTCGTCGGCGCGGTAGAGGCCATCGCACACGTCAGAGAGCTTTTCGTTCTTGGCACCGTCCTTGGACACGAAGTCCACCGAGATGCGGTTGTTGCGGTACTCGTTGAAGATGCGCAGCACAGCCAAGTGAATCTTGTTGACCTCGAACTTGGGCTTGTTCTCAAACTGCTCACCGAGTGGGCCTTCCCACTGCGAGCCGGAGATGGAGTAGAAGCGGCGGTCTTGCAGGCACTGCAGACGTTCGTCGCGCAGCGCGGACTGGATGTTGTCAAACTCAGCCATCGCCTCTGCGTGGATGTCGTTTAAGCGCTGCTCTTTTGTTTGTCGTGCCATGTCAAGCCCTCACTTTAGTGCGCATTATCTACCATCGGTTGGCCATTGGTAAAGGTGCGACATTGTTTTGTTTTGTGGAAACGACCCGGCGCACGCCCTCGCAGGCATAACGCAGCGCGTCGATCACGTGGTTTTTCTTGTCCTCCAAGACCGGCAAGATGCGGTTTGTCAGCGGGTCGGTCTTGTAGGAGTAAAGCGTCAGTTCGTCGATGGTGTGCACGCACCGTGGGTGCACCACGATGTCGTAGGACTTCAGCCACTCTACACCTTCCTCGACCGATTTTGGGCCTTTGACGGCAGGCATGATCTTTGGAAAGCCGTTCTTGCGCATGTGGCTAATCGTTTCGGGCCGGGCTGAGTCAGCAGTGATGGGCCACTTCTCTGCCTCTGGGATGGTCAGGAACAGTTCAGGCGTGTCCATGATCTCGCAGCCAATCTGGTAGGCCTCGAAGTCGATGTAGAGCGTGCGGCCAATGATGTGGCAGCGCACCAGCACAGTCGGGTCGATGGCAAAGCCCCAGTCAGCGCCCAGGCGGTGGGTGGCGTCGGCTGGCGCTTCGAACTCCTCAATGCGCCAGTTTTTGAACACACGGGATTCGCTGTTGCGCAGGTACTCGCCCAGCCAGACGTGGGCGTACTTGTCCGGGTCGCGGCGTTTGTCGTACTCCATTTCCTCGCGCAGCACGTCGGGGAACCACGGGTTGTCCATGTAGTTGACCTGCAGCACCTTGGCATTGCTGGGCGGGTTTGCGCCACGCAGCAGCAGGTCTACCGGGTCATCGGAGCTTCGTGGGTTCCACGTGAACCAGAGTTCGGAGCCTGGCTTGCGCAGGGTTGGTCGCAGCAGGTCGAGACTTCGCTGGGAGAGCGACTGGGCCTCCTCGACCCAAGCGCGGGAGTAGCCTTCGAGCGACTTGATCGAGTCGGCGGTGTGGTTTTGCATGCCCTGGAAGATGATGCGCCCGTCGCCCTTCTTGGACTTGATGACTGCGTCCTGCACCTCGAAGTAAGCGCCAGCGTTCATTTCCTGAATCTTCAACTCGAGCAGGCGCTTGACCGACTGGTTAAGGGACTTCTGGATTTCACGCACGCACACCGAGCTTTCGGACTGGTCGAGGATGTGGGCCTCGATCATCATCTCGGCAAAGGCGTGGGACTTGCCCGAGCCTCGCCCACCCCACGCGCCTTTGTAGCGCGAGGGTTCGAGCAGTGGCACGGCCCACTCAGGCGTCTGAATTTTCAGCGTCTGCTTTGCCACGGATGACTACTCGCTCGATCTTTGTGAACTCCAGCGGCGCACCGTCTGCGCCGGTCAACTCGTGCTGCTGGGTTTCTTTCCAGCGCATCTGGGTCTTGCTCCACCAGATCATGGCCGAGGTGTCGCCACCCATGGCCTTTTGGAAAAGCGTGCGCCCGACGCCGGAGTTGGCCTTGGCCTTGCCTGCGATCAACTCCTTGGCAAAGTACTTGCGCAGGGTGTCTGCGTCGATGCCATCGCGCACCAGCACAGCGATCTGCTCAATTGGCAGGCCATAGCCGGACATGGCCTCGACCTGTTTGCGCTCGTTTTCGGTGGGTTCGAAGGCCATGCGGCCAGACCCTTCCCGAGCACCTCCGTGTCCGTTTTCCTTTTTTACAGCCGATTTTTCAAGTTTTGGCTTCTTTGTTGCCATCTTTAACCTCCGCGAAAGGTTCGCCAGTTTCTGCGTGAGTTGCTATTTTGCCTGTGAAATCCATCCAGCGTTTGACAATGACGTCGCAGTACTTTGGGTCGAGTTCCATGAGCCTGGCCACGCGACCGTTCTTCTCGGCTGCGATCAGAGTGGTGCCGGAGCCACCGAAGGAGTCGAGGACGATGTCACCGCCTTTGGTGTTGTTGAGCAGCTGGTACTCGAAGAGCGCCACGGGCTTCATGGTCGGGTGCTCGCCGTTGCGCGATGGTTTGTCGAACTCAAGGATGGTGGTCTGCTTGCGGTCGGACGCCCAAAGGTGGCCAGCGCCTTCTTTCCACCCGTAGAGGCAGGGTTCGTGCTGCCACTGGTAGTCCTGGCGACCGAGCACCAGGCTGGACTTTTTCCAGATCAGGCACTGTCGGACTGTCCAGCCAGCGTCTTTGGCTGCGCCACGGAAGTTGTAGCCCTCGGAGTCGGCGTGCCAGATGTAGAAAACTGCGCCAGCCTTCATGACGGTATCGGCGGCGGTGTAAGCGTCGCGCAAGAACTGCCGGAACTGGTCGTCGCCCATGCTGTCGTTCTGGATGGTCAGCTTCTCTTTCGTGCCACCTTCGTAGGCCACGTTGTAAGGCGGGTCGGTGAGCCACATGTCCACGGCTTGGTTTTCGCAGAGCTTGGCCAAGTCGTCGACGCTGGTGCTGTCGCCACAGAGCAGGCGGTGCTTGCCCATGACCCAGACGTCGCCGGGGCGTGTGACCGGGTTGTCGGGCAGCGGTGGGGCATCGTCGGGGTCGGTCAGGCCATCGGTCACGTCCACCGGCATCAGGGCTTTGATCTCCTCGTCGGTGAAGCCGGTCAACTCAAGATCAAAGCCTAGGTCGCCCAACTCGCCCAACTCGAGCGCCAGCAGATCGTTGTCCCAGCCTGCGTTGATGGCCAGTTTGTTGTCCGCGATCACGTAAGCGCGCTTTTGTGCGTCCGTCCAGTCTTTGGCGACCATGACCGGCAATGATGTGAGGCCGAGTTTGCGAGCAGCCATCAGGCGACCATGACCGGCAATGATGCTGCCGGACTCATCCACCAGCACAGCGGTGGTGAAGCCCCACTCTTTAATCGATGCGGCGATTTGGGCGACCTGTTCCTCGGAATGGGTGCGCGAGTTCTTGGCGTAGGGAATGAGCTTGTCGATGGGCCATTGCTCGACCTTGTCGGCGGGATTGTGTGATTTTGTGGTCATGCTGCATTCTCCTCTTTTTCGAGCCGATTGACCACCAGCTGGGAATAACCCACGAGGTCAATCCAGTTGTCGATGTAGTTGGGGTCGCCGTTCAAAATGCGTGCTATTTTGTGTTGCACCATTTCGAGGGCCTCTTTTTGGTCAGGGGCCAGATTGTCCCATCCTGACCTTTCGTGCATCACGGCCTTCAAGCCCTGTGCAATTTTGGCATGGCCTTCAAAAGACCCGTAGCGACCTTCGCGGCCCTTGAGCATGTCGTTGACGTTCGTTTGTGTCATGTTAGTACTCACTCACCTTTCTGTGGATAACTTTACCTTCAAACCTGCCGCATCGATGCCCCCCTGTCCCCCCTCCCCTATAGGGGAGGAGGGGAGGGGAGGGGGCTTTTCGAGCGTTTTGCCCCCTAAACTCAAAATGCCCCCTAGGGGGATTCAGGGGGCTAGGGGGCTTCATTTTTCACCCCCTTTTCGCATCAGCATGGCGCTGGCCTGCACCTCATCGCAGACCACCCAGCCGTGCTCAATGGGGCTGATGATCTCCGACAAAACCAGCGCACCGATCAACTTGTCCGGGTAGGCTGCGCTCAAATCGTTCTCGATCGTCCTGGCCTTTCTGCCATCGGCAGTGAGCTTGTCTTTCAGGGCTGACCGGCTGACGTAGGGTAAACCCTCGCGCTCCTCGGCACCTGTGGCCCACCAAGCGTTTTCAAACGTCTTTCGGTGTCCATCCAGCTTTGACTCTTTTTTCGGGGCTTGTGGGGCCTCTGTTTGAACCACAACGGCGCTCGTGACCGGCTGACCGTCCTCGTCTTGCCAGCCGGGGATGGTGACCTGATGCAACTCGACGTGCACCGGCTGGGCCAGTTCAGCGTCCTTGGACTTGCGCTGCACCAGGGTCATGGGAAAGTCGTCCTTGCCGGGGATGACGCTGATCTCGATGTCCAGGGCACCTCGCCAAGCTGAGGAGCCTCGGGCGCGGTGCTGGGCTTCTTCTGACACGCCGGTGTGGTGCACCAAGATCACGCTGCAGTGGAACTCGCCCATCAGGGAGTTGCAGGCGTCGAGCATGGTTTTGGCGTCTTGGGCGCTGTTTTCGTCGCCTGCCAAAAAGCGGTGCAGGGTGTCGACCACGATGATTTCGGGGGTGTTGGGCAAGGCCCTGACCTGCTCGACCACCTTCAGGTAGCCGGTCGGGGTGTTCAGGTCGCAGCCATCTTTGGACAGCCACATGTTGAGCTTGCCAGCCTTGTTGTGGTGCTTCCACGCTGCAATGCGCCCCCTCAGACCGTGGTGGCCCTCACCGGCCAGATAGACCACGCTGCCGGGCTTGACCTTTTGCTCGCACCAGTCTGTCATGCCGGAGGCGATGCGCAGGCACCAGTCGAGCACCACAAAGGTTTTGCCACCCCCCGAAGGCCCGTGCACCATGATCAGGGCGTTGGCCTGCAACCAGCGCTTGACCAGCCATGAAATGGGCGATGGCTGGGCTGAGAAGTCGTCGGCGGGGATGAGCCAGTCGTCGGCAGGGGGCATCAAAAGGCTGGCCAGATCGTGCCCTGCCATAGCGTAGTCGTTGGCGTCGCCCAAGACCGGAGGCATCACCATCCGAGCGCCGAACTTGGCGCTGGCCTGCTCTGCATAGCGCTGGCCAACCCCCGACTGGTCGTGGTCTGCGACGATGACGATGTCCTGTGTTGCCCCATGAACTTCCCGAAGCGTGCCGGTCACGGGCACAAGGTTTGAGGCTGAGAAGGCTACCACGCAGGGCCTGCCGGTGGTCTCGTGGATGGTCGCTGCGGTGGCAAAGCCCTCGGCCACAAAGAGCGTGCCGGGTTCGTCCATCGTGCCCAGAATCCAAAACTTGCCACCAGTGGCCCCACCGGGGTGGTAGAGCTTGCCACCATCGTGGGCAATGTACTGCAGGCTGGAGAGCGTCCCGTCTGGGTCATACAAAGGCACAACCAGCCGACCATCTCCGGTGACCCGAGCGCCATGCACGCCGATGCCCTTGCGCTGCAGGTAGGGGTGGTCTGGGGATGCGCCCTGCGCCTCTGACCAGATTTTCTCGACCGTGCTGCTGGCCACCTCGTGCTTGCGCTCCAACTCGGCGTCTCGCAGGGCTTTGGCCTCTGCCATGCGCCGGGCGTTGGCCATCTCCTCGGTCTGGGTGAGCTTCCTGCCCACGTCCGCACGCCAAGGCGACTCAAAGCCCATGCGCCAGCATCCGAAGCGTCCGGCTGGCACGCCATCACCAAAGATCAGGTACCAGCCCGACTTGTCGTGTCCTGGCGTGCCTTTGGTGCCGGACTTAAAGCGGTGAATCTTGCCATCCATGGCGATGTGGTCTGGCGGTTCCAGCCCGGCCTCAATCATGGCGGTGCGCAGCTGGTCTTCAGGCGAGGCCAGAATCTTGTCTGGTGGTGGCGCCCATGGGCCACCGAGCACTTTGGAGAGGTCAGCCATTGGCGAACTCCTTGTTCGAGAGGTAATCGCTCAGGGCTTTGACCGTCTCGTACAAGGGTTTGGAATCGTCCTGCATGAATCGGTAGACCGTGGCCGGATGCACACCGGCATTCTCGGCCACCCGCTTTAGATTGGCATCTTCCAGCCGCTTTTTAATCTGCTCAACAGTCATCATAGTTTGCACCTTCAAATATATTTTTTCGGGGGTGCTTGCACTGTACTCGATTTTGTGGCACAGTGCAACCACTGCGCGAACGGAATTGGCCGAAGGCGCAGCAACCCAAGAAGGAGTGCCGAAAATGGCAATTAACTTAAAAAGCACGGGCGGCCTGACCGCCAACGGAGTCAAGCTGCTCGTCTACGGGCAAGCAGGCGCGGGTAAAACCAGCCTGATCAAAAGCCTGCCAAACCCCATCGTTCTATCGGCTGAGGGTGGCCTGCTGTCCATTCAGGACGCAGACCTGCCCTATATCGAGGTGGCTTCGATGGACGACTTGCGCGAGGCTTACAACTGGTGCAAGGACAGCAAGGAGGCGGCAGGCTTTCAGTCGGTGGCGCTGGACTCGATCAGCGAGGTGGCCGAGGTGGTCTTGCACCACGAGATGAAGAAGAACAAGGACGGTCGCGCAGCCTACGGCGAGATGAACACCACCATGACCGAGCTGATTCGCGCCTTCCGCGACCTGCCCGGCAAGCACGTGTACATGTCGGCCAAGTTGGAAAAGAGCCAGGACGAGATGGGCAAGATGCTCTACAACCCCGGCATGCCCGGCAAGAGCCTGACCCAAGGCCTACCCTACTTCTTTGACGAGGTGCTGGCCCTGCGTGTCGAGCGCGACGCCGAGGGTGTGACGCAGCGTGCCCTGATGTGCGACAGCGACGGGGTCTGGCTGGCCAAAGACCGCAGCGGCAAGCTGGAGGCTTGGGAAGCCCCCGATCTGGGCGGCATCATCACCAAGATCGGAGGCAAGCAATGATCGACGAGAAGATCAAAACTGACGACTTAAACGAGCTGGCCAACATGTGGCTTGATGCGAAGGAGCGCGAAGGCACAGCCACCAGCGACCGGCGCAAGATTGAAGACCGCATCAAGAGCTTGGCAGGCATTGCCGAGAGTTTGGACGGGACGGAAACGGTCGCGCCTGAGATGTTCACCATCAAGATCGTCGGTCGCATCGACCGCAAGGTCGACAGCGACAAGCTGCAGGAACTTGCAGCCGAGCACGGCCTCTCCGAGCACCTCTCCAGCCTCTTCCGATGGAAGCCGGAGTTGAACATGGCTGTCTGGAAGGCAGCAAACGAGGCCATCACCGGGCCTTTGGCACCAGCAATCACGGCCAAACCTGGCCGAGCATCTTTCACCATCACCCCTAAGGAGTAATTAATCATGAATATCGACAATCTGACTTTTGGCGAATTGAAACAAATCGCTGCTCTGTTTTCTGGCGCACAAACACCAAGTGCATCAGCGAACCCCGTGATCGGCCAATTCTGCATCGCACGCTGCTATTCGGCTGGCGTTCATGCTGGTGAAGTCGTTAGCGTGGACGGAGAAAACGTAGTGCTTAAGGACAGCCGACGTCTGTGGTCGTGGAAAGCGAAGGACGGCGTGGCGCTGTCTGGTGTGGCCCAAGCCGGACTGACCGCCGATAAGTCCAAGGTGGATGTGCTGAACCCCATGATTTACCTGACAGGTGTGTGCGAGTTGATTCCTTGCAGTGACAAGGCCAAGGAGAGCATCAATGAAGCGTGAATTTGTTGACGGCTCCGGCGACGGCTCCGGCTACGGCTACGGCTACGGCTCCGGCTACGGCTCCGGCTCCGGCGACGGCTCCGGCTACGGCGACGGCTCCGGCTACGGCGACGGCGACGGCTCCGGCGACGGCTCCGGCTACGGCTACGGCTCCGGCGACGGCTCCGGCTACGGCGACGGCTCC
>ERZ869921.43-NODE-43-length-70228-cov-18.049478_pt1 | contig 70228 bp, 83 predicted proteins | sample MGYA00579310_ERZ869921 | MGnify/ENA primary metagenome ERZ869921 (study PRJEB32216, sample SAMN09231816) | wastewater metagenome | place: USA: Maryland | collected 2016-06-21 | study: EMG produced TPA metagenomics assembly of the PRJNA472060 data set (Reclaimed...
CGTCCAATTCTTCGTCGGTCATGTGTTGTTTCCTTCGATCTCTTGCCCGAGTTGCGCCACGGCGATGAGTGTGAGTTCTCGTTTTACGGTTTCTGTTACAAGATCAGGCATGACGTTACCGCCTATTACTGTAGTAAGCTTGCGGCTTTGGCGCATTAACTTTACCAAGCAGCTTCTGACGCTCACGTTCTTTGATTACCTGGCGACGTACGACGTAAACAGTTGCTCCGATAATCATACCCATGAACACTTCAAATCCCCATCGAATGATGGCAATGATCCACAATAGGCACACAGAAGCACCGCAAATAGCTAGATATAAGTACATGTTTTCAATCTCTACCTTCTATTGTATACGAATGATTTTTGTTTGTTAAGTTGTTCTCTTTTTATTGCTAAGGACAAGTCGAACATCAGCAGTGTTGAGTGACGAACAACGAAACTTCCTGCTATCAGCATAGCAAGGATTTGGCTTGCTGCAAAGAACCAAATCAGAAAAAGAGCAATCAACCAAAAAATTAAACTGACTAGCCGGAAACCAACACGTACGTCGTAAACACTAGAACTCTGTGCTGATCGGTACTGGCTCATGAAGCACTCTCTTTCATACAGCTATTGTCGTATCCTTTGGCGCACATGGGACACATACAACCGTCTCCAAGTGTTTCAGTTGTGGTCTCAGTGTTTCCTGTGCTTTTTTCCATCTGTGTCGAACCGCTCCTTCTGTGATACCAAAAGACTTTCCTATCTCTGAGACACCCTTACCTTCCCAGAACATCTGATAAATAAGAGAGCGATCCTCAAGATCAAGGCCGTTGAGGGCTTCGTAAATCTCTCCTTGGTGATACGCCAAGTATACAGACTCACCAAGAGCAGCGGAGCCTAATAGTCTATTTAGCCACTGACTGTCGTGAGTGTCTAACTCCCCTCCACCAGAAAGCGCGTCGAGCGGAACCCCCGGAAGTTCTCTTGTGTGTCCCCGCTTGCTAGGAGTTCCCGTCCATGTCTGCCGTCGCACTACGTCTGACATCCGTAACTTCGCTGCTTTTGTTACCCATAAAACAAGAGCGCCCTGGTAGTCAGCGGCCTTTGACGGATCAAACTTACCAAGAGCTTTCCACATAGCGATGTAGCCCTCTTGTGCAAGATCGTTCTGCATAGCAAAGTCTGTGGGGTAGTAGGAACGAACAATGGTAAACAACCACCCACGGAAATGAGGCAATACCGTCTCAGGCTTTAGGTGGTCCATCTTAGTAACACTGTCGGACTCACCTAAAGAGTTCATTCACCCTCATCAAAAAAAGTGTAAAGTAATCGAACTGTTTGTATTGTGAAACACGGCCACACACCGAAACACGTCCCACAACGAAGTTCTGAAAAGGGCCAGATGAATCGAGGGTGAGCGATGATAGGACGGTGGCTATGTTTGATGCTGTCTATCTCTTCACGAAGCTCCACGATATCCCCCTACACAAGGAGTTATCGTCTATTTCAAAGAACATCTCTGCCGACAAATCCACGTCTTACGGCAGTTGGCAGATGTCCAATGTGCCAGTAGTTCTCATTCTCCTTACATCGGTACGCATTCATCTTCGCGCCAGAGTTTCGGCTAGGGATGCGACTGATAGCTGCGCGTGCAGCTTTCCTACTAGGAAACATGGCCTTATCACACAGAGCGCAGCGTCCTACGCTATCTAGTCGTCGCCTTTTGCTCATGAAACCGCTCGCACAAACTTCTGCCGCGCCCATGCAAGGTAATCATCAATGAGGTCCAAAGGCATACGCTCAGACTCCATCAGTAGCCACACACCGTCTTGCTCTTCGTATCTTCCCCAGTGCATGACGCCGCTAACTTCCATCGTACAGACCATCTCACGGTCGCCAGTTGGAACACACTTTGGATAAGAAGCTTTCTTTTTTATTGTGCGAGTTCTTCTCATTAATCGCTCCTTACTTCTTATTGCTCCAACACTGACGATGTTGTTCTTTAGTTATCTCTGTCAAGCACACAGGACATTCTACCCCAGCATTGTCGGGATGGCACGCGCACTCACATGCAATGTATGTACTTTTTTCTTTGAATAGGATCGTACTAGGACACGACTCGTGATGTCCTGTTATGCACCATCCGTACTTCAACACACAAGTTCCCGCGCACGACGCGACCCTTCTGCTCTACGCAGGCGAAGTTTCTCTGCGTAGTGGCACTCACACTTACGCAACCAGTGGCGAGCTTCACGCTCTTCTTCAAAAGCAAGACGCGGCTTTCCTGTCTTGCGAAGGGTGCGAGCAAACATCGAGTGTGCCATAGACATACGACACGCGCTGCACAGATTTCCTTTAGCCATAACTACCTCCATCAAATCGAGTCTTTTATTCTACCTAAGTTTTTATGAAAACCCAAAAACCCTCTAGTCTTTGAGCTACTTTGACAAGTCAGTACCTAGGCTAAAAACTCCCAAGGGAATCTCAGACTAGGTACCTTCTTCGCCAGGGAGTATGCCCATGACTAGAGGGTGTGGGTGAAAGACGGGATTCCTGTATACCCGCATCCAGCGGCAAAACTACATTTTCACGATGTAGGGTTACGCCAGAACGTCTCGTTGCCGGTAGGCTGCGCTTCCGCTAGATCCTCACCTAGCGTTGAGAGGCTCCTCAGAACTTTCCGTTGGAGCTAACTCTCAGGTCTCACCCGAGACTGCCTTAGATTCCGTTTTGCAAAGAATCTTCGAGCCACTTTCTGCTAGCCCCCGTCAGGGCCAACAAAGAGAACATTACGGGACGACTGTTCGTGTGTCAACACCTTTTCCAAAAAAGTTTCAAGATCTTTTTCATGTGCTACTATTTCTCTATGAGTTCAAACAAAGTCATCGTTGACCCGTGGGTTGTTCGCGTTACTACTACTGACAGTGACCTGCCTAAGTATTGGAAAGGTCCGCTAGTAAACAACGGCAGGTCTGTCGGTGCGCTCAAGCAGGCAAAGAGGTTTGAGTCTCGTCAGGTAGCACGTCAGGCTATGCAAGACGCATTCAATGGAGCAGCAGACTCAAAGGTAAAGTCTCGTTCTGCTATCCGTCTATCGGAAGCCAAGGGTGAAGTTGTTTCCCCTTTTCAGACCAGCGAGCAGAAGTACCACCATCCGACTGGTGGGACCGTTATTAGCTCTAACAACACTTCTAAGCGCGGACCAAAGAAGAAAGAAAAGGAACTGGCCCCTCTTGCTGCTGAGCGAGAAGCTCGTACGTCAGCGCCTGACTTTGAAGAGAAGGTAGAAGCTACCTTCTTGCAGATCCTTGACGCATACGCAGCAGTCAAGAACAACAAGACAAAGGAACCGCCTACAAAGCGTCTAGCTCGTGAGCTTGTCTCACGAGGGGTATCTCTCGTTTAAGATGCTCCAAGGCAGTGAAAAAAAAGACTACTTCGCTGAGATAGATAAGACGAGCATCTCAGACGAGCAGCTTGCAGAACTTATTCTGAAAAACCTCAAGCCTGTAAAGAAAGCAAAGTCATACGATATAGTTTTCAGAGACACAAAGTGGGATATTGTCTCGTGGTTCAAAACGGACCATGACCACCCAATGCGCTCTGTTGTCAATACAAAACTCGTAAAAGGTTATATACTTTCTAAGAGATCTCAGCCTGATGTACTCATCATTGTCAGTCTTGGGGCTGCTCGGAAAGCGTATAAGCTGTACAAAGCCCTCGACATATACCCAAGCATGGGACACGAAGGAAAGCGCGTTGAGGGAAAAACGATCAGCAATCACACGCGTCCAAAAGATCGTACAGCAAACACAAAGAGAGACACTCTTCGCAAGCCAATAAAATTTCCTGTTAAGCCATTCTGTCTTGATGCTCTGGGAGCAGATGTCAACCTCTTTGATGATATTATCCAACAAAGAGTAAAAGGAAAAAGACTCATGGACGAGATCTACTACGATCCTTTTGAGGTAAAGCCTTTATACAACACAGCAATAGGTAGAGAAGGAAGAGAAAAAAGAAACAGGTTAGCCGTTAAAGATGTATTTGAAGAGATAGGTAAAAAATATGACAGTATCTAGTGCAGACAGAGGTCAAGTAGAAGACCTTCTTCGCACTATTGCAGCAACAGACACTACTACAATGAAGAAGATTCTTCGCAGTAGTAGAGAAGAAACAACAGAAGCTTTTGACTTGTGGGCGATGGAGCACTACAGCAGACGTTATGAGTTCTATAAAGAAGAGGACGCGTGCGGTCTGACACCAGAACTAGCGTACTTTGCCCTAACGGCAAGAAAAAAGATCCTCAATGCAAAACTTTCTCTTCGATTGATTGCTATGCTTCTTGTAGAAGAAACTCGAAGAGCCAATATTAGGGAAACATCATGACAGAAGAACGTACCGAAGAACAGACAAAGGTTATGGAAGAACTAGAGGAACACCTTCGCGGATTGCGTGAAGCGAATCAATCTTCTTTTTCTGCCCTTCAGACACAAGGCGCACAGATCTCACCAGCAGCCATCGTGAATCAACGCCTCGACGCTCTTCTTGAACTCCTCGATCCAACGATGCGTCTTCAGATGGAAGTCATCTTTGAACAGAAGATGTCTCAGCTTCTCAGTGAAGCGCACAGTGACCTCACGCGGCAGCAACTAACAACACCGCCACAGGCTGCTCAAGGGTCTAAGCTCTTTGTTCCTCGGAGCTAACCTTGGCAACACGCGCGCTTGACTTCATCATGCAGGTCAACATGTCAGGCAAAGACATCTCTGACAAACCCGTGAACAAACTTGTGTACGCGCACGGTCACCCTGCTCTCCTTGTCCTGATAGAAAAGGTCTTCCTTAACCGAGTCGCGTCTGCTGACCTATCGAACGTCTCGTACTACGACGCTTCAGAGATTTCCCCGAAGCGGCTGTGCGATGAAATCTCTCATGACGTAGGAAAAAAAGTAGTCGTCATTAGAAACGCAGAAAACATAACTGACGACAGTGTTGTTGAAAAGTACGATTCAAAATATGTGAGTGCTAACGTACATACTTTATTTCTAAGTACACAAGCTCCTGTCTTTACTGACAAAACAAGAAAAATATTCGTTGGTCTCAACGAAGAAGAGAAAAAGAACAAAGTAAAAAGAAGTTTTGTTGGGCAGTTGATTGACGGAAGTGCTGCACACAAGGCTACTTACCCCAGGTTTATCTCAACAGTACTACGAACAGACACACCAACCAGCGAGCACATCGCCCAACACTTCTCGTACGATCCTGAGCGACTGATGAACTTCATCAAGATCGTACGATCTGCTGGAATCAACGTCACAAAAGATAATTTGTCTCTTATAGCAGACGAGTACTACGGAAATGATCTTGCACTGTGTCTGCTATCCCGCAATAAAGCAGACGCGCTTAAAGCAGCACGAGCAGTGCCTGCCTCAGAAGTACTTGGCTGCCTAAACCTCATCACGAAACGCCTAGAACAATTGGAAACCCTCAGCGAGGCCGAGCACAGTAAGGTTAATGTCTCGTGGCTCATCAGAGAGGGACGGATCTCACAAGGACTTGTACAGACAATGGGTAAGTATGTGCGAGCCTACCCACTTGATGTCATTGATCGGTGCTTCGAGGCCGTAGGTGAGGCGTACAGCCTCTATGAGAACCCTGATGCGAAGCCTTTGCTGTGGCTCGCAGCTAAATGGCCTAGTTAAAGGTCTAACTCCCCAAGCAAATCTCCCATTGCCTTATCCACTAGCTTATTGTTGAACTGAATGTCGTGCTGATATGCAGTAAACGACGCTTCACTAGAAAAAATGTTCTCGTCATACCCATCACCGGGCACAGCAAGGACAAGACTCTCCTCAGCAGAACTATCTGCTAGCTTTATAACGTCGTCGTCAGACATATCTGTTGCTCCTTCTGGCGGACCAGTGCGTAAAGGACGAAAAGCCTTCTCTGAGTCTACCAAAGACTCACGAACTTTCTTTGACTTCTTATTGATACACCACGCCTGCTGCTTACGTCGATACTCTAGTTTCCTTGCTGCACTTTTTGCGATCTGTGCGTACATCTTCTGTAATCCATCGTAAAGACGGCGATGGAAAACGTGACGGCGCTTTAGTTTCACAATCCTGTCAGACAACTGCCGCTCATCAGCGATTTCAACCAATCTTTTCTGGTAGTCCTTACTAAGAATCCACTGTCCGTCCTGCGTTTGGCTGACAATGCGTTCTTCTTGCAGCCGACTGAGCGCAGAATTCACCGTGTTGTGGGACATTCTCGTCCGTCTGATGATCTCCTGTGTCTTTGTAGGATTCCTACAAAGAACAGCGACGACACGCGCAGCCGATCCGCCAAGCCCTCCGACGTGTCCTCCCCAGTGAAACGCGCGGTAGCGACTGATGAGATAGCCAGGATCAGCAGTCACAGTGTCGCTATAGAGCGCAAACTCCTGGTCAGACACTGGGTTTTGGGGGATCAATTCGTACCGAGCAGTGCGATAAGCGCCTACAGAAGAGAGCTTTTGTACCCATATACCGTCTTCACACAGCTTATTCAAGGCACGAGAGATGTTGTCGTAGGTAAAGCCGGTGTACTCAGACAACTGACGCGCCGAGATGGACACGACCTGTGCATTGTTGGCGTGAGCGGCACCCCACAACGCATAAAGAACGGCACGCTCTGTCGAAGATCCCTTGAAAGTTGTAGAAATCCTACGAATTGCCTGATCATGGACCTCGTTGCTCTTATACCGAGGAACAACACGACTCGCGCGTGCTCGCTTAACCAACCCTTCCCAGAAATTGCTGATATATCCGTAGGCATAGCGCAACTGTTCTTCGTACGAAGCGCCTGCCAACTCAATCATCGGTCGCCCTAAGCGTTCTACCCACAGCGAGCAGACGTAACCGCCGCTAACAAGGGCTTCAGCGAGATCAGCAGGACCAAGACCGGCATGGTAGAACTTCCACGCGAGAGAAGAGACCCTACTACCCAACTCTGTATGTGCTAAACCGGGCTTTTCTAGGAGAGGACTCGCCCACGGTTTCCCACGAACACTGCCGAGTTCTTCATCGGGTGTCCACATAGATACTAACTGCGAAGTTTTTTCAATTAATTTGGTTTGATAGGTGTCTAAAGATTGACACGGCAGAGGGTTGAGTGTTATTCTCAAAACATCCTCCTTGTGGTGGGGCGGATATCTAGCGGCGGGCTTCCTACTGAGGCCCGCCGCTTCCTTTTTCCGTCACCATTTGTCTGTGAAAGCTGACCTTACCACAGATCATTTTCGATGCAACCCTTTCGTGTTGATTTTGGTCGATGGACCCCCTGCAATTCTGCAACATAACTTCGTTAGAAGTAAGCACTCAGCCGAAGGCGGCTTCGTAGATCGCTTACTTCTAACTTCAGTTCTTTATAAACGCGACTTCGAGTCGCTCGCTGCGCTCGCGATCTCGTCGCATAATCGAAATTCTTCTTTTTAATGCTCGCTTCGCTCGCAGGGAACCGCATCCTAAAGTGTTGGCAGTCGATGCCTGACTGTCTGTGATTGGCAGTCCTGTGATTGGCAGTCCTGTGATTGGCAGTCCTGTGATTGGCAGTCCTGTGATCAGCAGTCCTGTGATCAGCAGTCCTCTCAGGCGATTCAAACCTTCCTAGTTTGTATGGCCTAGGCCCTGATAGGGACGCTTGACTGCCAGTCTTTTCTTGCTAGACTTTGGCTGTCAGGTACACCACTTCTCGTTGAACATCGTTAACGATGTAGAGAGAAACAGTAGAAAGAAGAACAGTATGATTCCAGACAAGCAACTTATTGAAAAGCCTAGTGCTGGTTGGAAGAGACAAGCGCGCAAACCTTCTCACGATCTTGTGAGTTCTGTGCGATCTCCTAAAAACTATGGTCGTGTGAAAAGTGTCGAGCAGCTTCAGGAATTTGTTGATCGTTTGTTGGCAGACGGCAAGCCGGTAGGCTTTGATATTGAGACCGGCTATGACGGGCCTGATCGTGCGAAGGCTGCTTTGCATCCTCAAGAGGGATTTGTTGTTGGTTTCAGTTTCACGAACAGTGTGTCGTGGGCACGGTATGTTCCTCTTCGTCACGACATTGCCGATAACTTCAGTCCTTACGATGTTGCTCGTATTATCTGGCCTTTGTGTAATAGCGGGTTGATTGTTGCTCATCAGGTGAAGTTTGAGATTTCTTTTATGGCTCCTTTCTTTCGCCAGTATTTGCCGGACAACGAAGAAGTTCAGGCAAGCGGTGGGACTTTTCCTTTCTATGATGACTCTATGTTGATGGCCTATGCTGAAGCGTCTGAGCCGTTCTTTGGTTTGAAGGCTTTGACAAAAAGTATTTTTGGGCATGATCAGGCTTCTATCGAAACTCTCTTTCCTACGGGACTGAAGAAGAACAAGCTTGAGATGATTCGTTTTAACGCGTTGGAGTTGTCCGCTCAGGTTGTGGAGTACGCCTGTGAGGATGCGGTGTGGACGCTGGCGTTGGCTGAGCATTTTCGTGGATTGCTTGATGCTGCTGCCGGTGAGGGGAAGTCTGCTAATCGTAAGAGGATCTATGAGCTAGAGAAGCGCGTCGTTCCAGTTTTGCTTCGGATGGAAGAGACAGGCGTGCGGTTTGATTGGTCTGCTATTGACCAGTTGCGAGAAGAAGCTCTTGCTTTCTCTGATCTTTTACGAGATGAGATTTATGATTTGATTGAAGAGCGTGTCGGTAAGAGGGTTGCTGTTAACTTTAACTCTCCTAAACAAGTGTCTGAATTGTACTATGTTACTTTGAAACTTCCTATTATTACTGATCCTAAGACTGGTAATCCTACGACTAATGCAAAGGCGCTGACTGCACTTGCTGCTAAAGATGTGATCGTAGATCGGATCATGCGGTGGAAGGAAGTTCAGAAGCTGATCGGTTCCTACCTCACAAAGTACTTACGGGATTATCGTTACGCTGCTGACGGTAACGCGCATCCGTCATACAACCAAGTACGCGTTGCTTCGGGTAGGTTTGCTACGTCTGATCCTAACACTCAGCAGTTGCCTGCTCCTTTGAAGATTGAACTTTCTGATGGCAAGGTTTTTTCTAGCAAGTTCCGTAACTTTATTATTGCTCCCGACGATTTTTATATTCTAGGGTTTGACTTTTCGCAACAGGAGCTTCGTGTTCTTGCTGGTATGGCTAAAGAAACAGCAATGATTAAAGCGTTTGATGCTGATGTTGATGTTCATACTCTTGCTGCTTCTCGCATCTATGCTATTGACACTAGCGAGGTTACGAAGGAACAGCGTCAGACAGGTAAGCTTTTTGCCTTCTCTATTTTGTACGGGCAGGGTATTTCTGCTACGGCAGCGAAGCTGAACAAGTCTCGTGACGAAGCGGAGGAGTTACTGTCTCAGTACTTTTCTAGCTTCCCCGGTGTTCGTACTTGGATGGACGAGACTGTCGCTCAGGCGTGGACAGATCGTTACGTCGATACCTACTTTGGTCGCCGGATTGACTTACCTCAGTTGGCTTCGACGGATTCGTGGATGGTTGCTCATGGGGAACGGTTGTCTGTGAACGCAACGATCCAAGGAACTGCTGCTGATCTGACAAAGATTGCTATGGTTAATTGTATGAGTAAGATTGACGAACTTGATCTTACTCATAAGGTTCGTATGGTTATGAACATTCATGACGCTCTTGAGTTTTACGTTCATAAATCTATTGACCCTTTTGCTTTATCTCAGATTCTTCGTCCTGTTGTTGAGCTTCGCATTCCTGGCTTTCCTCGTTTTGCTTCAGACTGGCATTATGGTTCTAAGTGGGGTTCTGTTGAAGAGATTCCTTTTGAAGATTATTCAAATAGAGCTTTGTTTGTTGAAGAGAGTTCTGACTTAGACGTAGTTGTTTCTCCTCCTTCTCCTCTTCAGGTTACGGATGCACCTGAGGGTCCGATGAAGTATGTCATTAAGTGTTCGTACGATCCTTCTCGTGAGCAGTGGGAGCGGTGGAGTCAGTGGTTGCAGACACACCCTGGTGATAATCCTGTTGTGTATGAGATTCCTTCTGGTACTCTTGAGGGGTCCGTCACGGCACAGCTTGATTTGAGTGCTGCTGCTGACGTGAGTCTTATTTTTACTGGTGCTCAGTTGTTCTTGCATCAAGACTATGTTGCTGATTTTGATCTTTTGTTTGACGAAGAGAGAGTGTACTGATATGCGTGTAATGATTGGCTGGTCTGCTGAAGTTGCTGCTGGTGTGTGGGATAAAGTTGATGTGACGTATGATGAGACTGATTGGGACAGTATTGTTTTTGAGTGTAACTTTGTGGGTATTCTGGTTCCGTCACATCTTAAGTTTCAAATGATGGAAGTTGAAGCGCAGCGTATGGTTGCTGCTCACGTTGCTGCTGGGCATCCTGATTTGCGAGCTTCTGCGCGTGTCAAGTTGTCTGAGTTGACTGATCGCCGCGCTGCTCTGATTAACAAGATCATTAATATTGGTGTTCAAGAGGAACCCTCTCGTGTCTGACGAGTCTGTTATTGAGAGTGTGGAGGAGTCTCTTGAGAAACTTGTTGCTCAGGCAGTAGAGATTAGGTTCGCTGCTAAGCCTATCCCTTCTCCTAGCGAGAATGTTTCTTTTCAGTTGGACGTTCTTCGCGATGTTCGAGGGTTGCTTGATCAGTTAGATGAGATCCTTGTGCGGGTTATGCGTGTTCGCGCTCGTGCTCGTCGTTCTTCTTTTACTGCTGCTTATGAGGCCGAAGCGAAGTGGGATCAAGAGTTGGATTCTATTCTTCGTGCTCCTGCTCAGCGCGGCGGCGAGTTTGTGGGAGCTAAGGAGCGAGCTTCTGAGGCTAACTTGCGTTCTATGTCTGAGCGTCGTACGGCTTTTGTTGCTAAGCGTGGTGCGGATACGGCTGACGCTGCTGCTGAAGTGATTAAAAAGCTACATCGTGACTTGGATTCTATTCGTCAAGACATTGGGTTGATTGTCCGTTCACGAGCTTTTGAAAGTTCGTTGGATCGTTGATTCTTGTTTTGGTTTGGTGTACACTGGTTGCAGTCGAGTCCCGACTACAGTCGAAAATTCAAACAAAGGAAAAATTGCAATGGGTCGTATGGCTTTTAGTTCAGAGAACCGCACTAACTCCAAGCAGGAGTATCCCAAGCTGAAGCTTGAGAAGAATGAAGTTGCTCGTATTGTCATTATTGAGAAGGAACCGTGGCGCGAGTTTGTTCATACGCTCACGATGCCTAAGATCGAAGACGGCACTGTTGTGATGCAGACTCGTCAGCGTCGTGATGGTAGTGAGTTCCAAGAACATGCGACTGATTTTGTTGGTCGTCCTCTGTGCTTGGGTGACGAAGAGACTATGCTTCTTCATGGGTCTGATCCTGACAATTGTCCTTTGTGCTCTGAGGCTATCTCTTCTCCTGGGGTTATCCCGGTGGCTGTGCCTCGATTTGCCGCTCAGGTTCTGAAGTACGCGACGAAGCCAGGGTCTGCCACTCTTCGCACGCCTTTCTCGGTAGAGCTTGCTGTGTGGTCGTTCACTGAGCGCATGTCGAATAACCTGATTGACCTTGCTGAGCAGTGGGGCAACCTTCAGGATCACGATCTTCAGTTGGGTCCGTGTAAGAACGCAGCGTTCCAGTTGTTTGATGTCGGAGTTCTTCCTCAGTCAGAGTGGCAGGCTGATGATGATCGTCGCAAGATTGCGATTGAGACTCTCAAGGAAAACAAGGTGGACGACGAGGTTCTTGCCTCTGCGTGTGGGCGCAAGACTCAGAAGTCTTACATCTTGGCTGATATTGAGAAGATTAAGCAGCGTTGGGCGCAGGTTAACTCATTGAAGTCTGGTGGGCCTGCTACTGATATGGTCGCTGAGGCGTCTAATACTCCGGTGGAAAGTCTTGATAAGGGTATTGATGATCTTCTGTCCACCGATAGTGCTGCTGGTACTGAGGATGTTTCTATCTCGAAGCCTAACACTGGTGCAGATTCTCTTTCTATGGACGATCTTCTTTCTGAAGTGTAGTACTCTGTGAGGTATGCGCTTCTTGGGTGTTGACTTAGCCTCTCGCTGTTCGGCTTACGTATTGCTGGGCAGCGGGGGGCTAGTCTTAGAACAGGGAGACTCTTACGGTATTTCAGAGTGGGACTTTGTTGACAAGATCAAAGAAGCCGGAGAGATTTTTAGCTCGTTTGGTCCTGAGTCTGAGTATTTCGTCAACATCGTGATTGAAGATCTTCCGCACCATGTGCCTTTTCGTGTTTCAGTGAAAGAAGTCTTACGGTTACAGGGAAGACTTATTCATGAGGTTGATGGGTATGGGGAGTTGGACCGTGTTTTTTGGTTGCCTCCTGCTGTGTGGCAGCGGTCGTATGACGGGGTGTGGCGTGGGGGTGTGGCGGGAGCACGAGAGGCTGCTGTTGCGCTAGGCTACGAGCCTCCTGACTTGCTTAACGACGACGTGAGGTTTCCATATAAAGAGTTGAAAGGTAAAGAACGTACAAAGGTACGAGAAGCAGCAAAGAAGTTGATGACTGATTACGTTGATGCGTACTTGATTGCGGAGTGGGCACGGCGTACACACATTGAGCACGGAACTTTACTTGTTAAAGGTGTACAGAAAACTTTTTGGAGAGCGTTAGCGTAGTGGAGTTGTAAAGTGGCAGCTAAAAAAGAATCGTTTAGTGATATTGTTTCTCAGGTATCTAAGAAGTATGACTTAGAAATGGGTAGCCTTAAAGATATAGCTCCTGTGATGAGTTCGTTGTCTACGGGCAACCTTGCTATTGACGAGATTCTTGGCGTGGGCGGGTTTCCTGTCGGGCGTGTTATTGAGTTGTACGGTCCTCCCTCTTCCGGTAAGAGTACGTGTGCTGCTCAGACAGCGGCTTGGGTACAGCAGCAGATCCGCGCAGGCGTACCTCGGTTTGCCGGTAAGAAGATTGTCTATATGGATCACGAGCAGGTTTTTGATGTTGACTACGCTCGTGCCTTGGGTCTTGACGTAGATGACGAAGAGACATTTCTCTTTGCTCAGCCTAAGACTTTAGAGCAGTCTGCTAATGTGTCTCGTCGTCTTGTCGCTACTGGCGATGTCGCTCTTATCATTTATGATTCTGTTGCTGAGATGATGCCGTCTCTTCTTGAGGAGAAAGAGACAGGAGAAGCAACGATGGCGTTGCGTGCTCGTCTCTTAGGAGACTTTCTTTCTGTGTTCAATCCTTTGCTTCAAGAAACACAGACAACAGCGATCTTCATTAATCATCTGATGGAGGTTATGTCTGTTGGAGGAAGGCCAGGAATGAAGTCGTACTCCACTCCTGGCGGACGCTCGCTGAAATTTTATTCAAGTGTTCGGGTGTCGTTTCAACAGATTAAGCAGATCAAGGGAGCACAGTACAGTTCCTTGAGTAATGATATGGAAGATATGGTAGAAGCTTCTGACGTAAAGGTTAAAGTTGAGAAGAATAAGGTTGCAAAGCCATTTAAGACAGCCACGGTGCGGGTACGTTTTGGTAGAGGGTTTGACAATGCGTACACCGCATTGCAGATTCTGATTGGACACAAGCAGATCGTGAAGGCTGCCGGTGGGTATTACTACTTCCATCGTCTTCCTAGCCTTGTGACGCCTGATATGCCAGTGAAGGCGTCAGGTGTTCCTAACCCTTACATCCGTGGAGACAGGATGTTTTTTGATTGGGTTGATTCTAAGCCTGAGTGGGCAGCAGCTTTAGTTGAAGAGGCACAGGTTATTCTTGATTCTGCTGTCGGTGACGTGCCTGTTTTTGGTACGGAAACTGATAAGTTTGCAGAAGCAGATGACTTGACTGTTGTAGATAGTGAAGATAGTATTGAGCCTTCGGACGAAGAATCCAGTTCTTCATAAGTAGAGAGTGAGAAAGTTTTGTCGAGCGATGACTTGTTTGCAGAAGCATTTGGCACAGAAAGTTTTGTTGTAAATCCAGATCCTCAGATTTTTGTTCCTCCTTCTTTGACAGAGCCAGAAGTTGTTGTGACTTCAGAGGTCGTTGTTGAGCCAGAGATTGCTGTTGATCCTACGTCTGCTGTCAGTATGGCTGCGCGTGGGAACTTGATTCCTTTGTCTGCTGCTCGGGATGTTATTTCTTCTACGGAGCCTCTGGCATCCGTTGATTTGTCTGAGGGCAGCACTCGTTTTCGTCTTGAAGATGGGTGGGCACAGGGTCTTTCGGGGTTGCAGGGTTCTGCTGTTGTCCCTGCTTTTGTCACGGTTGATGGTACTGAGTATCAGTTGACCAAGGAAGCTATTCTTTCTTCGACTAGTGCAGTGGGACTGAATCCTGCTTATACGTCGCGCACACCTTCGGGTCTTATTGAGCCACAGTTGAACTATTGGTTTGGTGAGCAAGGTCTGAATGCTCCTTACAAGCTTCTTCTTGTTGGTACTGATCGTGTGGGGTCTGCTGTCACTAAGGCTTCTATTAACCCGTTTAGTAATGTTCGTCTTTTGAACGAAGCTTTGGACGCAATCACCGCTCAGTATGGTGATACTCAGGTGCTTGTTGATTCCAAGTTTACGCACGACCTCAATCAGACTTTCCTTCGTCTTGTGATTCCCGATCATGTGCGACTTATCAACAACACAGGAACTGAAGACGATCTGTGGAGCGTCGGTGTTCAATTGAAGAACTCGTTGACAGGAAAGAAGCAGACAGAGATTAACGGGTACTTGTTCCGTTGGTGGTGTACTAATGGTGCCATTGATACACGCATGGCTTCTGGCGTGTGGAGTCGAAAGACTGGCGGACAGGGTGACGAGGTTTATGAGTGGGCACGTACTGCTGTTGATGAGGTGCTTGGTGGACTAGAGCAGTCTTTGGATTCTGTTCAGTCTCTTGTTGGACAAGATATTGCTGGTGAGGCTAACGACGTTCTTCGCGATGTCTTTTCTCACTACAAGATTCCTGTGCAGTTGCGTGAGCGAGTTATCGCTAACATGGTGGAATCTGAGCAGTTGACTATGTATGCTTTGATGAATGCTATTACCGTCTTAGCAAATCAAGCAGACCTTGATCCTGGTCATGCTGAGAGCTTGATGCGAGCCGGTGGTGACATTGCTGTTGGTGGGCACGCCCGCTGCAACGGGTGCCACCGAGTTATCTGACCCTCTCATAGAAAGTTTTTCTTGTGGCTGTCAATACTTTTTTGTGGCTAGACTTTGAAACTACTGGTCTTGACTTTGAACTTGATGACATCATTGAGGTTGGTTGCATCTTAACTGATCGTTCTTTGCGTCCTATCAGTTCTTTTCAGTCGTTGGTCTCTCCGAGAGATTCAGCACTGTCTCGGATTAGCAGCAATAAAGTAGTTCACGATATGCACGAGAAGACAGGACTTCTTCGCGAGCTTCGTGATTTTGTCACAGTCTATGGAGATCTCAAGGATCTTTCTTATGTTGAGCGTCAGATAATTTCTTGGTTGGATGCTCAGCCTATTGACACCAGTACAATGTTCTTGTGCGGTAGCGGGGTCAGCCACTTTGATCACGCTCTGGTCAAGGCTAGGATGCCCTTGCTTGCTGCCCGGTTGAGGTATTCCACTATTGATGTCAGTGTAGTGTCTCGATTTCTTGATAGTTTTGTTGACCCAGATAGGGAAAAGCTTTCTCCCGGTGACAAGTACCAAGAACACCGTGCGCTGTATGACACGCAGAGGGCAGTAGAGTCGGCAGAACTTCTTGTGGAACAGTTTTCTTTCTTGGTTGAAGCTCTTCCCTTCGATCAAGAAAGTGTCGAGGTCTGATAGAGACGCTCTTCGTCCGTCCGTCTTTGTCCTTCGACAAAAGCCCTGGTCTTTGAGTTACCACTACTTACTCAAAGACCAGGGCTTTCTTTTATAGAACACTACTGTTTTTGCCGATACTTTAAGTAGGCCATTGAAAGGATTCTTCTATGCTTGACTCTGAGTTTAGTCAGCTAGTAGCAGAGTTAGACTCTGAGAATTCTTTGTCTCCTGCGTCTAAACCTTCAGAAGTTACACTGTCTATGTGGTATTCGATTGCCGATACTCGTGATCCTTCTACCCTAGAAGATTTGTGGAAATACACTATTTCTACTGCACGCAAGTATCGTTCAGAAACTTCTTGTTCTGTTAATTCTATTATGGTTGTAGCGTCACAGGCTTTTGGTATGGCAAAAAAGCTAGCCGGTGACGTTCCTGATTCTGCTGAGTTTCCTAACATGTCGTGGGTCATTGACCGTTTACGCGGTCAGGCTATAACTTGGGAAACTCTTCAAGCAGCCATTGAGCAACTGTCTGAGAAGTGGCAAGAGGTTGAGGACAGTGAGTGAGTCTTACTGCTTTAGTGTAGGGAGTTATGGTGCTTAAGATAAGAAGGTTTGAACTATTTCTTTTTGGTCTTGGGCTTATCAATATAGCTCCTATTGTTAGTGAGACATTTCCTGACGTGTTATGGGAAGGGTTTACTGACACCGCTACTACACTTTGTTTTTTACTTCTTTTTTTTGGTTGGATAGCTGTTCAGTTTTTTAAGGATCATTCCCTTGCTTATCGCTTGGCTCGGTACGGGGCGTGGTGGTCTGGTGTTGTCTGGTCTGGTGTGGCGACAGCAGCGTTGGTGAGCTTCACCGGAGAGCCGCGTGAGATTTTTAGTCTTGCTGCTTTGTCTTTTGGTGTATCTGTGATTTCTTTCGGCTTGTGGTGGCACTTGCGTTCTCACTCGTTGCTTTCTGGCGTTAGCCTTCAACCTGAAGTTTAGGGGCCACAATGCCCCTGTCTTCTTTTGATCAGATTCTTCCTGTCTTAGTGATGTTGTCTGTTGTTGTTATCACGCGTCTCTTGGATTATTACTTTCCTCGTGATCGCATCCGTCCTGGTACGGAACGTAGAGATCAGCAGGGATCTAAGCAGGAAGCTAGTCAGGATGACGGTGTTCTTCTTGATCGTGCTACGCATGAAGCTTTAGTTCAGTTGCTCGCAGAGATAGAGTCAGTGAAGCATCCTTCTTCTCTTCCTGACGTGTCTGTGTTGGACGATGCTACGCGCGCGCAGTTGCTAGAGATTCTTGGAAAGTTAGATGACTCTGGTAAGTGAGTTTTGTTTGTAGTACCATGTGGGTATCGACAAGCAGAATGGGATAGTTGTGCTCACTAGGTTTCACGCTAAGAACTTTCAGTCTTTGAAAGATGTTTCTGTAGATCTCGGTAAGTTTACTGTGGTTGTTGGAGCGTCTTCTTCTGGAAAGTCTGCTTTTATCCGTTCTCTTAAGACTATTGTCAGTAACCCACGGTCGTCTTCTTTTGTTACGCACGGGGAGAAGTTTGCTTCCCTCACTATGGAAACGGGCACAGGTGCAACTGTTCTTTTCGAGAAGGGTGAGGGGCACGGTCGTTACGTTGTTTCTCGTGAGGGCGAAGAGAGTCTTGAGTTTACGAAGCTGGGAGGGGATGTCCCAGACGCTGTGTCTTCTGCTTTAGGGATTCTTCCTGTGGAGACGGGTAAGCAGTCGTTGAATTTTGCTGGTCAGTTTGATCGCCCCTATCTTTTGGACGAGACTGGTTCTGTTGTTGCTCGTGTCTTAGGTGAACTGACTAACGTCACAAAGATTTTTGATGCTGTGCGTGAGGCGAGTAGGAGAAAGCAGAACGCTTCTAGTTTGATGCGTACTCGCTCTGAGGATCTTGTTCGTCTTAATCTGAAGAAGCAGCAGTTTGTTTCTTTGCGCGGGCAGTTGGAGTCTGTGGAGCGTGCAGAAGAATTGTTGCACGTTGCTGAGGATTTGAGTTCGCGTGCTACGCGGCTTCGTAAGTTGGTTGTTGATATTGATATAGCTGAAAGCTATTTAGAAAGTTCTTCTTCTCCTGTAGAAGTTCCTGACATTTCTGTTGTTTTAGCTGCGCGTGATCGCCTTGATAGTTATACTTCTTTAATATCTAGCATTCGCTCTGAGGCTGATCGTGTTAAGCGTTCTGCTGAGGCACTTGTGCTCAGTAATAATTCTCTTGATGAGAAGGCGGCGGAACTTCGTGCAGTTCTTGTAGAGGCGGGAACTTGTCCTACGTGTGATCAGCCGATTATGTAGTCATGCAGAAGCGTAGTAGGGATCATCAGTCCGCAGTGTTGGAGCGCAGACGTTCTAATGCTGCTGGTGCTCATCGTAAACGCACTCCTCGCACAGAGCAGGAGAGGAAAGCAATCAACGAAGGGTTAGAGGATGGCGACGGAGATTACCTACATGAGTGAAGTTGATGTTGCTCTTGTAGATCATATGGGCAATGATCTCAGTGTTGTTCGTTCAGCACGCGTGAGCACTCTGGGAGACGCTGTTGAGGAAGAGGTGAACCTTGAGAAGGCCGAAGGGTTAATCGGCTTCTTGATGCGGGAGCGGCATGGGAGTGTGTTTGAACACAACTCTATGACATTTCGCGTACGTGCTCCTATTTTTGTGTGGCGCGAGCATCACCGTCACAGGGTGTTTTCTTACAATGAAGAGTCTGGCCGTTATAAAACTCTTGATCCTGTTTTCTATGTTCCTGCCGATGATCGTGCGCTTGTTCAAGAAGGTAAGCCAGGGCATTACGAGTATGGCCCCGGTAGTCGCGAGCAATTTGAGTTCATGGCTAACGCTATTGGTAAGGGGAATGCTGAGGCGTACTGGCGCTATGAGGCAATGCTTAACAAGGGTATCGCTCGTGAGGTAGCTCGGATGGTGTTGCCTGTGAACATCTTCTCGACATGTTACGTTACATGTAACGCTCGTGCTCTTATGAGTTTTCTTAGCTTACGTACAAAGAGCGAGGACTCTCATTTCAAGTCTTATCCTCAGCGCGAGATTGAAATGGTCGCTGAGAAATATGAAAACATTTTCTCTGAGTTGTTTCCAATCACGCACGCAGCCTTCGTAAAGTCTGGCAGAGTATCCCCATGATTCTTTGTGATTCTCAGATTGTTGCTGCTATTAAGGATGAGCGTATTCAGATTCAGCCTAAGCCTGACACGTCTCAGATTCAACCTGCGAGTCTTGACGTTCGGTTGGGTAGCCAGTTCCGTACTTTTACAAGGTTCCGTCCCGGCGGCGGCGGTTGGTTGCTTGACCCTTTGAAGGACGCTATCCCTTCTGGGACTGTTGTTGATGTGGCTGATGGTTGCGGATTCCAGTTGCGCTCAGGACAGTTTGCTCTTGCTACAACGTATGAATCTATTGGACTCGCTGCTGACATTGTTTCTCGTGTCGAGGGTTGTTCTAGTCTGGGCCGTTTAGGTTTGCAGATTCATGTCACTGCTGGATTTATTGATCCTGGTTGGCCTCTTGCTCCGATTACTTTGGAACTTTACAACGTTTCTCCTATTGATCTTCTTCTCACTCCTGGTATGAAGATTGCTCAGCTATCCTTTCATCGGATGGATAGGGCAGCAGATCGTCCTTATGGTTCTGCCAACTTGTCTTCTCACTACGTTAATCAGCAGGGGGCTACCCCGTCTCGATATGGAAAGGTTATTGATTAGATGAACTATATGGACGAGGATGAGTTCTCTGAGAGGGCGCAGAAGATTATTCTTTCTGCAACTTCTGCTCCTGCTGGCGAAGACATTGTTCGTGAGTGCTTTGCTGCCTGTGAGCGTCTTCTGGAAAAGAACATTAGCTATGGCAATTCTGCTCTAGAGCCGGTACGTATTTTTTCTCGGGCTTCAACTCAAGAGCAGATCCTTGTGCGGATTGACGACAAACTTTCACGTCTGATGCGCGGCACTGCTTTTGTTGGAGACAATGACATTGATGATCTTCTTGGTTACCTTCTTCTTTTGAAAGTGAGTGTTTCTCGTGACGCAGGCTAGTAATCAACCGCTCGTAGTACAAGACGATAAGTTTTCTATTCAATGTGCTTCTTGTTCAGTTCGGGTACGTGTAGGATTGGACATGTTCGGGAGGATTTCTAAGCACGAGCAGGTTTCATGTTCGTGTGGCAGGGTCCATGCTGAAAACGGAACAGTTAATTTTTCAAATGGTATCAAGGTCGTAGGAAAATCTAAGTAGAGAAGAGAGTGTAATGGCAAACGCATCTAAGAAAAACACTATTGAAGTTCGCAGTGACCGTAAGAATGGTAAAGCTGCTAAGAAAAATCCTGACACTACCAACGGAGCTACTGGTCGAGGGGCTGGCGGCTACCGCTTTGATGGGGACAAGGCTGAGAAGGCACTTGCGTGGACGCCTGAGTTGGCTAAGCATAAGAAGAAGGCTCGCTCTGCTGCTCGTCGTAAGTTGCGACAGGCTGCTAAGTAATGCGCGCTCTGCTTATTGGCGACATTCATCTTAGTGATCGTCCTCCGTCCTCTTGTACGGACGAGTATCTTGAGGACTTGTTTGTCATTCTTGAGCACACCGTAGATAAGGTACGGGAACTCAACGTTGATGCTGTTGTGTGGAGTGGGGATGTCTTTCACTACAAGCAGCCGTCTCGCACTTCTCATGCTACAGTGCAGCGTGCGATAGATGTTGTTCAGTCCTACCCGGTTCCTTTGTACATTGTTCCTGGCAACCACGACATGTTGCACGATAGATTTGAGTCTATTGCTCTATCTCAGCCTTTAGGTATCTTGTTTAAATCGGGCGCAAATCTTCTTAATGGTTGGGATTACCTCAATGACTTTCCTATTTATGGAGTTCCCTGGAATCAGAAGTGGGATGATGGCACAGTAACTTCTGTCTTAGCTGACTTTTCTGGTTCTACTGGGGCTGATCCTTCTGATAGCTTGGTGATTGCACACGCGCCTCTGTACCCGAAAGGAAAAGAGCTTGAGTGGGAAAATTACCCGGTTGATAGTTGGGCCGAAGCTATGGGTAGAAAAGGCTATTGTTTCTACGGCCATGTTCATGATTCTCATGGTGTCTATAGCGAGTCTGGGGTAACGTTCTGCAATCTCGGAGCTATCACTCGTGGTTCGCTTCATGAGTCTGAGTTGACCAGAAAGATTCAGTTGGCGCTGTGGGAGTCTGGCAAGGGTTTCACTCCTGTCGATGTTCCACACAAGCCTGCTGATCAGGTGTTTCGGTTGATGGAGAAGCGTGAACTCCAAGATACACAGGCACGGCTTGATGAGTTTCTTGCGTCTGTTAATGAAACGTCTATTGAGATAACTAGCGTTGAGAGTGTTATGCACTATGTGCGTACTCTCAGTCTTGGGTCCGAGATAGAGAATCTTATTGAGGAGTTGTTGGTAAGTGGTTGAGAAGTCTTTGGGGTTTGTTGTTGTAGATATTGATAGCACTTTGGCAGACACTAGGCAGCGGCACGGTAAGTCTCCGCACAGCGACCCTTCTGCAACGTGGTTGTCGTACGGGTTGCTGTGTGCCGATGACGTTCCTATTGTCGGGACAGTTCGCACTGTTCAAATGTTGTTTCAGGCGGGACACACAATTCATATTGTGACTGGGCGCGGTGAAGAGGTAAGAGTCCTCACTGAAAAGTGGCTGATAAAAAACGGAATCTTTTTTCATTCTTTGACTATGAGACAAGAACACGAGTCAGAAGATCATGTAGAGTATAAGCGTAGTCATTTGTTGCGATTGAAAAAGCATGAGTCTCTTCCTGCTCTTTTAGCAATAGAAGATTGGCCTGATGTTGTGGAGATGTACGAAGCTGAGGGTGTGCCTACTCTTTGTATTAACCCTCGGTATCGGTCTGATCCGCAGGCTCATTGGGACTTGATGGCTAAGAAGAAGGCAGAAGCTAGTACTTTGTAGGTAGAGATTCGGGAGATCTTGTGTCGCTGTTCGGTTATGGTGAAGACGTTTCTTGGCAAGAGGATAGTCTGTGCGCTCGTCCTGAGTATCAGCACCTTGATTTTTTTCCTGAGCGGGTGCGCCCAAAGGATCTAGTTCAACAAGGGTCACTGTGTGGTAAGTGTCCTGTGCGCGACAATTGTATTGATTTTGCAAAGAGGTCGGACGTTTCTCATGGTATCTGGGGAGGGTTCTTTTGTGATGGTGGCTGGTGGAGAAAACTTCCTGTAGTGCAAGAGAGTCAAACCAAGGCGTATGCCCGTATGCGAAAGGCAATGAAGTTGTGACGTATCCTCCCATTGCTATTTCGTGGAGTTCTCTTCGTACGCATGAGGAGTGTAGGCAGAAAGCTAAGTTGATTCGTGAGCGTAAAGGTAATCCTTCTCAGAACATCCGTAATTTCTTTCACGGTAATGTTGTTGACCGTGTGATGCGTGAGTGGCTTGACGGCGATCCTCCTGCTCCCGGCACGATGGCTTCGTTTGTTGCTCGCGTTATGGAAGAAGAAGAGCAGCGTGCTCTTGATCGGAAGTCTGGGGTTGTTAAATGGCGAGACGCTAATGACAGAGAAGAAGTTCTAGCTTTTTGTCAGCGTCTTGTTGTCAAGCTTGAGCCTATTCTTGAGCGTCTTGTTCTGCCTTATGACTATGATATGGGGCTGCGTTTCAAGGTACCAATGCTGATTCCAGACCCTGACGGCGGGAAGTCTAGTATTCTTCTGACTGGTGAGATGGACTTGCTTGTTAGGCAGGCCGTTGATCAGTGGGCTGTGTGGGATTTGAAAGCTACGGCTAACAACGATTACTGGCGCAAGACCGTGGCTCAACTTACTTTTTACGATATTGCCGTGCGAGCGATGTATGGAAAGTTTCCAGTTGAGGCCGGTCTTATTCAGCCAATGTGTGATCAGCAAGTTCTTCCTGTCAGTATTTCGAGCCAGGATCGTGTAGACTTGATGTCTCGGATTGTTCTCATGGCACATGACATGTGGCTGGACTTTGCCCCTATCAAGGATGACGGGTCTAATTGTTCGTACTGTCACGTTCGTCATGCGTGTGAGAGATACAAGCCCACGTCTCCTAACAGGGTGTCTTTTGTTTCGGTAGCAAAAAAAAGTAGAGAGGTAAACAGTGAACACGGATGAGAAAGTTAGACAACTTAAGCTAGAGATTGAGCAGGTTTCTCGTGCTGCTGCTCGTGCTGAGCTTGAGAGGGATCAGGCTAAAGCTTCAGTGGTAAAACTACGTGAGCAACTGAAGAATGATTTTGGTGTGTCTACTTCAGAAGAGGCTAAGGCTCTGCTTGTGTCTTTGGAAAGCGATCTTGCTTCTGCGCTAGAGGATGGGTTTGCTGCTGTGCGGGCAGCGCAGTCGGATGCTGAATAGTGGAGAGGTTAGCTTTCAGGTAACTCTTTCTCGTGCTGTGTTGCTGGATCTTCTTGAGCGCACTGGTGTTGTCATTCCATCTAAGGATGCCGCACCTTCACTGTTGAATTTCTCTTTGACTGTGGAAGAGGCGTCGCTTTCGGTTGCAGCCACTGATCAAAACACGTCTTTTATCAGTTGTTCTGCTGATGTCACTGTCGGTACTACGGGTTCTTGTTTGTTGCCTGCGCGTTCTTTGTTGGATATTGTTCGCTCTGCGGAAGCTGGGAACATTTCTATTTCGGTAAGTGGGCGTGTCGCTGAGTTGCGAGCCGGGTCTGCTTTGTGGTCGATTCAGCTTCCTAATCAGGAGGACTTTCCTCAGTTGCCTGATATGGGAACAGTGAAGCTCAGCGAGATTCCTCGTTTGTCGTTGTTTGAGGCGTTCGCCCGCGTTCGGTTTGCTGCTGCTTCTGAGTCGTTGCGTCCATCATTCGTTCTTGTTGATGTGTCTGGTGGGGTTTTCACAGCAACTGACGGAATGCGGTGGCAGCAAGTTCAGACTGGCTTTGATATAGATATGCAACTTCCTGTCATGGTAGTTGCAGACATCCTTAAGTTATTGAAGGCATCGTCTGATGATGGTGTGTGGGTCGGCTCTTCTGAGCACTACTTTGTTTTTGCTTTTGGTTCTGATGTTCTTATGGTTCAGCGTCCGTCTTCTTCTTTTCCTTCAGTAGAGCAGATTTTTCAAGAGGCTGTTCTGTCAAACACCGCGAAATTTTCTCTGGATAAGCAGACTCTTCTGGATTCTATTGGTAGGGTGCGTCTCACTGCTGACAACGAAACGGAGGAGGTTGCTTTGAGGTTGACTTCTTCATCTGCTGTTCTTTCTTCTGTTGATCGGGTAGGTAATCGTGCCGAAGTAGAGATGCCTTGTTCTTGGTCTGATGCGTCTCGAACCTTGCACGTTAGTCACAGGTTTCTTTATGAGGCGGCAAAGTACTTTCCAGGTACGGAGTGTTCTTTTTACTTAGGTGCTGACACTCCGAGTAAGAAATCTATGGTTTTGTTGAAGACAGATGATAGTAGATATATCAGTGTAATGAGTCAGATAGTTTCTTACAGGAGGTAGTGATGGGAAAAGATTATGATGTCTGGGCAGTTGATGATTACGGTAAGATTGATATTTCTTCGTACGAGAAGCTTCGAGCTTCTAAGTATATCGCCTATTCTGGTAATCAGCAGGGAGCTTCTTTGTCTGAGATCAAGCAAGTCCTGTGCTGTCTTGGATTAGTGCCGGAGGTTTCTTGTGAGTAGTGTAGAAGAGTTGTCTCGCTCAGTTGTTGCTGCTCGTCGTCGGGTAGATCAACGTGTGGGCGAGCTTCGTAGTCTTGTGTCTCAGGTTAAAGATATGCAGGCTGAGCACGATGCTGCGAAGGCTAGTGTTGAGACTCTTGACAAGGTGTGTGGAGTTCTTAATACGATAGGTGAAGAACGTCAAGGAGCAGCGCAGCAGAAGATTGAAGCTCTTGTCACTCGTGGTTTGCAGACTATCTTCAGTGAGGAGCTTAGCTTTCACGTCGTTCCTTCTACTAGGGGGAAGGTAGCTAACGTAGATTTTATCGTTCGTAGTACACTAGCTGACGGTCGTGTCATTGATACGCCTGTCATGGAAGCTCGCGGTGGCGGCTTGGCTGCTACTGTGGGATTCTTGCTTCGCATTGTTGTTATCCTGTTGTCTCCTTCTGATGTCAGCCGTGTGTTGTTTCTCGATGAAACTTTTGCACATGTTTCTGCTGAGTATGAACCCCGACTTGCTGAGTTTCTTCGTGAGCTTGTGGACAAAACAGACATTCAGGTAGTCCTTGTTACACATAGTTCTGCGTATTCAGATGTAGCAGATTCGGTGTATAGGTTTAGTGCCGTTGACGGAGAGACTAGGGTGACAAAAGAGTGACAAACAACGACAAAGTTTTTGATGCTATGCTCCATGCTGCTTTGAATAAGCACTATGAGGACTTGCTAGAGCGAGGGTATGAAGAGCATCAACTGGAAAACTCTTTGGTGTCTTTGATCGCTCACCCAGAAGGAACGTGCTACGGTGACGTGTGTCCGTTGCATAAGATGACAGATCACAATATGCGAGGGTTTCCTCAATCGTGGCGGGGAGATCGTGGATTTATGGAGCGTATCTGTCCTCATGGTATAGGTCACCCTGACCCTGATGATCCTAAGCTTCTTAAGGATGACGGAGAGGGCATTCATGGCTGTGACGGCTGCTGCGCGGAATGAGAGCTTAGCTCTTAAGTACCGTCCAAAGAAGTTTTCTGATTTGGTGGGGCAGCCTGTCGTTAGTGCTGTGCTGTCAAAGATGCTGGAACGTGGGACGCTCCCTTCAACTTTTCTTTTCTCTGGTTCTAAGGGGCTAGGTAAGACAAGCACTGCTCGTCTTGTGGCTGCTGCTTTGTTGTGTCAGGAGCCTGATGCTCCGTGCTCTGTGTGCGTGTCTTGCGTGTCTTGTTACGACGGTAACCATTTGTCTGTTCTTGAGCTTGACGCTGCTTCTAACGGGACAGTTGCTGACGTTCGCATTCTTCGTGAGCAGGTTCGTTATCAGACAACCGATGGCGTGCGTGTTGTTGTTATTGATGAGGCGCACGGTATGAGTAAGCCAGCGTTTGATGCTCTTCTTAAGACGTTGGAAGAGCCGCCTGATAGCACGTACTTTTTGTTAGCGACTACTGAGCCAGCTAAGATTCCTGAGACTATTTCTAGTAGGTGTCATCACCTTCGTTTTTCTTCTGTGTCTTCGTCTGTCATTGTTCGACGGCTCGCTCACATCATTCGTCGGGAGTTTCAGTTGCCTGATGTTAGCGCCCTTCCTATTGACACTTACGTTATCGAGGACATTGCTCGTCGCGCTGATGGGTCTTTACGTAGTGCTGTTGTCTTATTGGACACCATTATTAGGGCTGAGGTTTTTACTGAGACTGAGTATAGGTCTTTGTTTTCTGAGCCTGATTATGCCGTTGAAGTTTTGCAGTCTGCCGTTGATGGTGATTATGCTTCTGTGCTTGACTACTTTGCTAAATGGCAGTCAGAGTCTGGTGAGCCTAGTCGTATCGTTTATATGATTGTTTCTGTTCTTACTGATGTTTTGAGTTTACAAAGTAACTCTGTTGTTTCTTTTGTTGATGAGCGTCAGGCTAGCATTGTTGCGCTAGTTCCTTCTTTGCCTCACCAAAAAGTGCTTACTGTTCTTGGTAAATTGTGGGGGTTGTACACGCGCTCTCGAAGTGCTGATGAGATAGCAACAATTCTTAAGCTCACTGCTGTTATGGTTGTTGAGGCTTTCTCTGCTACAGTGATAGACGCCCCTTCTTCTACGGTTGTTTCTGTGGACGAGATTAGGGAACAGTTTATCTAGGAGATAGTGTGGATACTATTGTCTTTACTGTGTGTTCTCGTCCTGCTTATCTTGAAGAGGCACTAACCTCCTGGTCGGCTGTGCGCGGTGTGCAAGATTGGCGAATCATTTTTATGATTGAGCCTACTCCTGCAACAAAGCAGCAGGCTGAGGTCATTGAAAGGTTCAGGCATCCTAACAAGCAGCTAGTTTTTAACTCTGAACGTCTGGGCGTTTTGGTGAATCCGTGGGTGGGACTTGATAAGTCATTCAGTTCTGGCGCTGAGTTCACAGTGTTGGCAGAAGAAGATGTGGTTGTTTCGTCTGATGTTCTTGAGTACATGACTTTTGCTAGAAGTTGTGCTAACGAAGACACTCTCGCTGTGTGCGCTAACAACCGTGTCTCTTTAGACGAGACGAAGATTTCTGAGGTATACCGCCTTGAAAAGTTTGACCCTCTAATCTGGGGTACGTGGTCTGTTCAGTGGGAGACCGTTCTTCGGGACACTTGGGATAAGGATTATTCCACTGGGGAGGGTGGTCACTACGCTGGGTGGGATCACAACATCAATAGACGGTTGATCCCTCAACACAGCAAGCATGTGATGTTTCCTCATCAGTCTCGCTCTGACCACATTGGAGAGATTGCCGGAACGCACTGTGTTCCTGAGTTCTTTCCTCAGACGCAGGCTCCGTGTTTTGTTTTAGATCGTGCTCCTGTAGATTACGTGTTGATTTAGCCGATAGAGTATGTGTGATGAACCTTCTTGATTCGGGCGACAAAGCTCTTATCGTTGCTTTTGCCGGTTGTACGTTGGCAAAGACTCCCGGTAAAAAAGATTCTTGGATTGAGGGTGTCGATGGAGAACTTCCTGAGTACATCTGTCGCATCGCAAAGCACCTTATTGCTACGGGATCTTCTGTTAGTGCTGCTATTGCTACCGCTATCAACACTGTGAAGCGGTGGGCCGCTGGTGGAACTTCTTCTAAGAGTGGGCCGCGTGCGGAGAAGGTTCACGCTGATACTCAGGCAAAGGCTGCTGCTGCTCTTGCTGAGTGGGAGGCATTGAAGGCTAAAGCTAAAGGTAAGAAACTTGCTACTACTCAGACTAGTGACGGAGTTATAAGAATGTCTAGTAAAATTGCTACGTGCGATCCAAGCGGTGATGTGAATTATGTGTCCTTGTGCGGACACCCGTTCTCGATTGATGAGGCACGCCGTTCTTATAACGAAGTTCTTCAGGCTGAGCGTCTTGCGCGCTCACGTCTTTCAGGTGAGGATGATCCGTATTCCCGTTCGCTGCCTGACTCAGACCTGTGGGTTAAGGAAGTTTGGACTAACGGCCTTCTTGTTGAAGATGGGTCCGATACGTACTGGGTTCCTTTTGAGTATGACGGTATGGACTTCAAGTTTGGTGAAAAGTCTGAGGTGAAGGTTTCTTATATTCCTGTCTCTGCTGTGAAGGAAGTGTCTGATCTTGATGAGGCCGTCCAAGAACACAAGACTTCCTTGGATCAGGGTACTGGCACCATCACCTACTCCACCGGCACCGTTGCGGCAACGGCTTCAGAGCTTTCGGAAGAAGAAGCAGACAAAGAAATCGCACGACTAACTTCTTTGTGATAAACTAGGAAGGTGGCATCGCCTTTCTCTTCTTCTGTTGTAGCTTCTTCGCGAGCGCAGCTAGCAGAAATTTTTTGTGAGACGCCTGTTGATCTCACTACTTTTGTTCAAGACCCTGCCTACTTGAATAATCCTCCGCTGTCTCCTATTCAATATGACGCTGTTCGACACATTGAACAGATTCTCTCTCCTGAAACATACGAGTTGATGCGCGGTGTGTGGGGAGAGTATTGGAAACCGAAACGATTTATCAACTATGCGACTCTTGTTTTTGGTAAAGGTTGTATTCTTCCATACGAAAAGGTGTATGATCCTGTTTCTGGAAGGTGGGACAGTGTTGGCAGTTTAACTTCTGAAGGTTATGTTTCTTGTTATGATAGTGAGACTTCTTCTTTTAAGACTCGTCCAAGAACTTCTGCTTATCAGCATGGGTACGGTAGTTGTGTCAGGGTTGAGTTGACAAACGGTTATACTGTTGATGTTTATGAAGGACATAAGTTTTTAGTTGCCGGTGGAAAATGGAAAGAAGCTAGGTATCTTACCGCAAAAGACAGTGTTGCTGTTGCTTCCTCTCTTTCTTGTGAACAACCTGTTCGTGTAGACGATGATGTTCTTGAGTTTGTTGCTTGTTTAGTTGGTCGTGGGATGTTTGCTGATAGTTCTTTCCACGTTCGTAGGACTAGGTTTAATTACACATATAAGAAGTATGTTGGTTTGTTAGAGAAGCTTGGAGAGAGTAAGCTATTTTTGCAGCCTTTCTGGTCTTATCTGGAATTTACTACTCTTTTTCCTGAATCCTTTTCTAAGCTACAGGCTATAGCCAGCAGTGTTGGTATTGATTCTCTTGAGGAACCTGTCACTCAGTTGCCGGATTTTGTTTTCTCTCTTCCTGATGATCAGCTTGCTAAGTTCTTGTATCATGTGTGGAGTTTCTCAGGAGCTACTGGTAAAGTATTATCAAAGAGTAGTGGTAATAGAGGATTCCTTCTTGGCACTGCTTTTAGATTTAATTTTAAGAGTCTTGCCAGAGATATGCAGAGACTTCTTCTTCGAGTGTCCTGTCCGTCTAAGCTGACATGGTATAACCACCACCTAGACGATCCGTTTTTTGGGCAGAAGAAGAGTTCAACATCTTCTCAGACTCAGTGGTCTGTTAATTTTAACATGGCTAACGACACTGCTAGGTTTATTGACACTCTTCTTTCTTACGCGCCCGAAGATGAAAAACTTAAAGACTTGCGTTCTAAGTGTTTTACTAATAGTGAGTTCTTGTTTCCTCCTACAGTTAAACACTACAAGGTTTCTTCTATTCAGTCTTTGGGTATGGAAGAGTACTGGAACTTAACTGTTCCTGACGGCGGCAACTATGTCGCTAGCGGATTCGTTAATGCTAACTCGGGCAAAGACCACCTGTCTCGTGTTGCTTCTCTTCGTGTTGTGTATTTATTGCAGTGTCTGCACGATCCCCAAAACTATTTTGGAATGCCTAGTCAGGATACTATCCACCTTCTCAATGTTGCTAGTGCTCGTGCTCAGGCTACGCGTGCATACTTCACGCCTCTCACTAAACTTGTTCGCTCGTCTCCTTGGTTTGCTAACAAGTGTGATGTTAAGCAGGACATGATTGTGTGGGAGAAGAACATTGAGATGATCTCTGGTCACTCAGAGGCAGAGTCTCAGGAAGGTTTGAACCTTCTTCTCGGTGTGGCTGATGAGCTTGATGGGTTTAAGTCGAAGGATGCTCCTGGCGCTAGGGCTAGGGACTTTGTTAATAGCGCCGAGACTATTATTGATATGTTGCACACGTCCTCTAAGACACGTTTCCCCGAAGCATTTAAGGTCGTTCATATTTCTTACCCCCGGTATGTGGGGTCTCCTATCTTGAAGCTGTTGGAACGCGGTAAGCAAGATCAGGAGGAGATGGGCGAAGAGTCTCGGTATTACACGTCGGGTCCGTACGCTACGTGGGAAGTTCATCCCAACAGGAAGAAGTCTCACTTTGCTGATGACTATAAGAAAGATCCTCTCATGGCTCGCACCAAGTATGAGTGCAAGCCAGAGCGTGCCATTGATCCGTACTTCAGAAATTTTCAAGCCATCAAGTCTTGTATGCGTGCTGATGATAGTCCTCTCACTCTCAACTACTCTCTTGGTAATGAGTCTGGCGCTCCCGTTTGGAGAGTTGATCACGATTTTGGGACTATGGTTCCTAAGCCGGGGGCTTTGTACGTCATTCATGCGGACTTGGCTCTTCGTCACGACCGCGCTGGACTGGCGATGCTTCATGTTCTTGATTGGCAAGACGTTAGTTCAATAACTACGGACGAGGACGGAGCAGAGACTGAGCTATGGGAGTCTCGTCCTAATATCTATGTAGATTTTGCTATCGGTTACGAGGCAGACCTTTCTCAGAAACCAGAGCGTGAGATTCAGATTAGGTGGGTTCGACAGTTAGTACTAGAACTTAGACGACGAGGGTTCAACATCGCTCTTGTGTCCTACGACCAGTTCCAGTCGGCGGACAGTATGCAGATTTTGCACACTCAGGGAATCAAAACGAAGAAGGTAAGTGCTGATCGCGATGACAGTGTGTGGCGCAACCTTCGAGATCTGATGTACGAAGGGCGTATCAGTCTTCCTAATTCAAAGATGTTGTATGAAGAGCTAACTGCGTTGATGAAGATGCCGAGCGGGAAGGTCGATCATCCCGCATCTTCTGGTAAGGATCTCGCTGACGCGGTGGCGTGTGCTGCTATGTCTGCTGTGTCTATTGGCGGGGCTGAGACACAAGAGGAGTCTGATACTGTGTTCGAGACTGCTTCTGTTTATGACAGCTATCCTATTGGGTTTCCAGAAACCCCTTCGGGCATGGACTTGTACAGTATAGGCGGTTTCAGCCGATATAATGGGTAAGCCTTATTACATACTGTGGAGTTGAGACGTGGCAACTAAAGGGACTGGTCAACAGTCAGTTGGTGCTTTGCCTAAGCCGTCGAAGTCTGAGATAGGCGCAGAGATGGGGGTTACGCTTAACCTTCCCTTCGCTTCTGCGTACACTTCTCCTGGTGCTCCTGCCGGTCAGACAGAGATTCAGTCTTCCTATTCTGAGGAAGATGGTCCGTCTATTTCGCAGCTTGTGGCTATGCGTCGTACGGATGGTCAGGCACGCGCCCTGTACCGTCTTATCACTTTACCTATTCGATCTGCTCTTAAGTCTGTGAAGATTGTTCCGACAGAAGATGGGACTGCTGAGGCAGAGTTCATTGATCGAATGTTCAACCTTCCTTACTCTTCTGGCGGCATGGAGATTTCTTTTTCTCAGGTCATCTCGCAGATGTTGATGTCTGTTTTTGATGGGTTTGCTGCCTTTGAAGAGGTCTATCATGTTCCTAATGCTGGACCTTTGAAGGGAAAGGTTTGTCTGAGGAAGGCGGCGTACCGTCCTTCTGAGACAGTATCTTTCTTGGTTGACGATAACGGAAACTTTACTGGGTTTCGTCAGCGGGTTATGTTTAAGGGTGAGCTTAAAGATGTAAACATTCCCGGTAGTAGAGCTTTCTGGATTACTGCTAATGATGAGGAACGTCCTTTTTACGGGGTGTCCTACTTTCAGAGCGCCTTTTATCACTACGATAAGAAGGTTAAGCTCTATTATCTAGCGCACTTGGCTGCTCAACATCGTGCGGTCGGCTCTCGTATTGGCGACATTCCTTCTGGGGCTTCTGCGTCTGATACTGCTAAGTTCAAGGCCGCGTTGCGGGACTTCGGGTTCGCTCAGTCTTTGATGCTTCCTCCTGGTTTTAAGGTGCGTAACGAGTATCCTGGGTCTTCGTTTGATTTCTTGAGTATGATTAACCACCACAATTCTCAGATGTCTAAGTCTGTTCTTGCTGCGTTCTTCGATCAGCAGGAAGGCGGCGATAAAGCTATTGTTGACTTTGGTCAGCAGTCTGATGCCATGTTCATCATGATGCTTCAGTCTATTATGGGGGAAGTCGCTGATGTTATTAACCAGCGGCTGATTCCTAAGTTCATTGATTGGAACTTTGGTACTGGGAAGTATCCTACCTTTAGTTGGGGTACGTTCACTGACGAGCAGCGACGTTCTATTTCTCTTCTCTTTGATCGTCTTGCTACTGCCGGTGCCGGAGCGAACGTTACTCCTGAATTCATGGCAGAGCTTGAGAAGCGTATGTCGCAGGAACTTGGGCTGGACATTGACTACGCTGTTATTGATGAGCGTGCTCGTGCGAAGGCGGCGTCTGAAGGAGTTAATGATCAAGCGTTTCAGGATTTTTTGAATAACGCGGGGTTAGATTCTTCTGCTGTTCCCCCACAAGATTCTTCAAGCGGTAACGTGCCACCGCAAGACCCTGCTGCTGCTTTGTCCGCGATGGAAACTCTTGCAGACCCTGACTCTTTGGAGTTGTAATGGGTGCAGAGTTTACAGATCTCCTGGCTCTGACCGATAAGTATAAGCCGCAAGCTGTTCAGTTAGATCTCAAGGCCCGTGCTGATGTCCGTGATGCGTATAATGAGGCGTTAGTAGAGTTCCTTCAGATTCTCACAAAGATTATTCAGCGCAACAACAGTTCTACTGTCGAAGAGATTCTCCATCGTAGTGATGTAGAGACTGCTTTTGCTAAGGCTCTTGATAAGACTCGCATCAATGTAGTTAAGATTGTCGAGAAGGCTTTTGCAGATGGGGCGCTAGTTGGCAACGAGCAGGCCAAGGAAGAGGCCGCGTTGCTGGGCGTGGATATAAAAGAGGGATCTGTTGGAGCGTCTCCCTATTTGAAGGCTCTCATCAAAGATGTACGTGAGCAGTCTTATGATATGGAGAAGCGGGCATTTGACGCATTTCAGACATTGTATGAGTCTTCGCGTTTCGAGGACGATCCTAAGCAAACAACTCAGCAGCGCCGTGAGACAAGCATTCGACGTTCGCGTTGGGTAGCTGAGTCTGTGATCAAGGCATTGGGGCCAGTAGCCTCCCGATCTAACGCTAGTGCGTCTGTGGCTGTTCAGCGTGGAATGACTGAAGGGCACGCGCAGGCGTATGCTTCTGTTGGCAAGGAGTGGAAGCTTAGTAAGGTGTGGGTAGCAAACTTTTCTGATGTTGCTAAGCCCCCGTGTCCTACATGTACAGCGTTACACGGTACAGAAGTTCCCTTGAACGGTAAGTTCAGTGCTACTCAGTCTTACGCGACTCCTCCTAAAGTTTATCTTGATCTTTATGGTCCTCCTCGTCATCCCCACTGCCGGTGCGTTCTTCTTATTACTGCTTTGAAGAAGGAAGATGCGACTTACAAAGGGAAGAACTCTCCTGCCGGTCTTCGTTCCTTTGCTCAGAAGCAGTCAAAGAAAGTAGTTAATGCTTTCTTTGGTATCTCTTCTCAACAGATTAAAGATCTCCCACAGAAAAAGTTCTTTGAGTTTCGCGACACTGTTCTCAACACTGTCCGTAAGGCATTCTTTTGGAGGAAGTCTGATGGCTAGAGTTTCTTTAGGTGGAGATGTCCCTCTTGCTGTGGAGACTGTTCTTGCTGTTGCCCGATCTTCTGACGCAGTTTTTTGGATTGAGTCTCTTGATCCTGCTAGACTCTTACGATCTGGGCTGGTAGTAGACGGAGACATCACTAAGGTTCTTGAAGAAGTTCGTTCGATGAAAAGTATTACAGTGAAAGAACTTGTATAGTTTTGCCGATTAGGTATGTAGGAGGAACCGTTTTGTCTCGTGTGTCTGATCTTGTTTCGCTGCTTCAGTCTCCTGATGGGGAGGCTGAGCTTGCTGTTTTGCGTGTTCGCACGGAGGCAGGGGCGCAACGATACGGACAGCCTATCGGTTCTATTGTAGAGAAAGATGCGTATGAGCGTTCGGGCGTTAATCCGACTGCTCGTACTGCTGTCAAGTCTGTTCGCAATAAATTGATTGAGACAAAGCAAACGGAGCTTAAGGTTCCCGCCGCTAAAAATAAGAAGCAGGCAGAGCCTTCTCAAGGGGAACAGGCTCCGAAGTTGCGTTCTCGCGACAAGAAAGAAATGACTGCTGCCAAGGGAGCACTTGTAAAACTTCTTTTGCAGAAGGGTGCGTTGGAGGCTCGCGCAGATATTGCAGTTGAGCAACTTGCTAAAGGGTCAACCGCAGCACAGCTTCAGTTGTTTATGAATCGGTTGAAAGGTATTGAACAAGGCAATCTCCCTGCTCAACTAGAGAACATTAATTTCGATCCAGCTAAAGAAGCCCCCGCTGCAAAGGACTCTCAGACTCAAGACACTCCTCCTCAGATAGACGCTGTTGAGGAAGATAAGAAGGGCGAGGTGAAGACAGAGATCTTTCACTGGAAAGGTCGAGACGTTCGAGTTCCTGTGGGCGCTCGTGTGGGTACGCTTCCTCCTCAAGTTCCTGGCACGCCGTCTTTCTTTTTTTGGTACGACCCACAGACAGGAATGGTAAGCGGGGTCGATGACAGCGGTAACAACGTCCCTTCTCGCAAGCTTCCTTCTGGTAACTCTGTTCGTAAGTTCTTTGCTTCTCTTGATGAGGTCGGTGGCGTTAAGCACGGCATCTACACCAAGGCAGGTAAGGGAACTAGTCACATGATTGTGTATAAGGACGGTACTGGTAAGCAGGTTAATCAGTACGGTGAGACAAAGGATCTTACTGGTAAGCAAGTTCGTAGTCGTTTTATTAAGGGAGTCAGTGAAGAAGTTAAGTCTCTCCCGAAGAAACGGAAACGCCCTGAAGTGAAGCTTGCTGGCATTGATATGCCCCTTATTTTCGTTCCTGATTTTCAGGACGAGTCAGTAGCACTCACTACTGAGGAGGCACCAGATGAGCAAGCTGTTCCTGAAACTATTGATAATGATATTGACGATAGTATCGGTGAAGAGGTTGTTGACTCTTCTGAGTTGCCAGATACAGAGTCTGACGTTGTACCCGATCCCGAATCCACATCAGCACCAGAAGATGTTGAAGAGGGTGGAGAAGTCCCAGATGTCCAAGAAGAAGCCTCTGGTGAAGTGGTGGAGGACGTAGACGATCACAACGACGTGATTGATTCTACTGAAGAAGAAGTAGTTACCGACTCCGTTGATTCGGAAGGAGAAGAAGATGCCTGACTTTGAGGGCGCAGTTATCATTCCGTCTCGTACGGAAGATGGCAGCTTTGTTGAGATGTCTCGTACGAAGCGGGGCAGGTTGTTTCGTAAGCACATTTTGAATATGGGTAACCTTATTCACCCTGCTACGAAGCAGACGTTGAAGGTGGACGAAGACTTCGTGTCAAAGTTGAAGAGTAACTTTGACAACAATGTTTGTGACATTGTTCAGGTTCCGCTCGCTGGTCCGTCGAATGAACATACCGAAGATCCCACTCGTAATATCGGTGAGGTTGTCGGCATTGAAGAAGTTGACGGAAAGATTTACGCAGTTATTGATGCTCGTGATGCTGATGCTGCGGATAAGCTTGGTAAGACGTTGCTAGGCGCGTCAGCAATGATGCACTTGGACTACACTGATACTAAGAGTGGTGAGAAGGTCGGACCTACTTTGCTGCATGTGTGTGTGACAAACCGTCCTTACATTACTGAACTAGAAGATTATGAAGAGTTGATTGCTGCTTCTGCCGATAATGTTGGTGAAGTAGTCGTCCTGTCGCAAGAGGAGTACCGTATGCCTACGCAAGAAGAACTCATTGCTGAGTTGAAGACCACCTACGGGGTAGACGTTGCTGCCCTTACTGCACAGGTCGAAACTCTGTCTGTTCAGAACGAAGGACTCGTTGCTGAATTGGCTGAAGCCAAGCCTGCCGTCGAGCTTTCGGCTAAGCTTTCGTCTGCTCTTGTTGAGTCGGACTTTGTGAAGCTGTCTGCTGGCGAAGAACTTACCGGCGATTCTATCGTTGGTTCAATTGTCGCGCTGGGTGAGGAAAACATCACTCTGTCGGCAAAGCTAGAAACCTATATCAAGTCAGACGCAGAGCATACGGTTGATGCTCTCGTTGCTGAAGGTCGGATCATCCCGGCACAGCGTGACGCGATGATTGAGCTTCGTCTCAGCAATGAGGAGATGTTCGACAAGCTCGTTCCTGAAGCAGCAGTCGTTGAACTGTCGGCTGAGTCAGGTACGTCTGTTACCGACGAAGATAGTCGGAAGCAGGAAGAAGATATTGACGCAGAAGTTGCTCGTCTTTCCGCAACTCTTCGATAAGGGGATATAAAAAATGTCTATTGAATACCCAGGAAATGTCCTCAACTCGCCAGGAGTTACGGACGGACCCACCAGTGCCGATACTGAGATTCTTGCTTCTACCGTGGGACTTCGCCAGTTTGGTGTGACTCTCAAGGCAGGGCAGGGAATTCTTCCTGCTGGTACTGTTCTTGGTCGCTTGACTGCTTCCAAGCTGTACGTGCTGTATAACAACAGCAACAGCAATGGCGAACAGGTTGCTCGTGGCATCCTTCGTCAGGCAGTTGATACCGGAACCAATGCTTCTGGTCCGACTGTTCAGGGGAATATCATCGTTTCTGGTCTCTTGGTGAACTCCAAGATTTCAGGTGCCGATGCTGGTTCTATCACTGACCTTGGTTCGGTGTCGGATACAGTCCGCGATACATTCAAGTTCTGACGATTACACGCGAAGACCCCCTCCTTTGGAGGGGGTTTTTGTGTTCCACTTCTTTTTGTTTGACTTTCTGATAGTGTGTGATTATGGAATCAGTTTGGCTGTGTCCTTCTAGGGGACGACCTAATAACATTGCTCGACTTTTGCAGGCATGGAAAGCTACTTCTGCTGTAGCTGACCTTGTTGTTCGTATTGATGACGATGATCCTACTGTCGATCAGTACTTGGCACTTCTTGATGAAGAGACGTATCCAGAGTTTCGCGTAGAGGTTGGTCCGCGTCTTCGTCTTGGTCCCACTCTTAATGATGTCGGTGTGCGACTGGCCGGAGAGTACGCGTCGGTCGGGTTCTTGGGCGATGATCACTGCCCTAAGACTCCGTGCTGGGACGAGTCCTTAGCATTTGCTGTAGGGGGCGGGGGCATGGCTTACGCTAATGATCTTTTGCAAGGTGAGGCTTTGCCCACGGCTATTCTTATTTCAAGTGACATTATCTTGGCGACAGGTCAGTACTGTCCACCAGAGCAGACACACTTGTACCTTGATAATTACTGGCTAGATCTTGGTAAGGCAGTTGGACGTATCACGTATCTTCCCGATGTGATTCTTGAGCACTTACATTTTTCTACTGGAAAGTCTACGCAAGATGCTCTTTATGCGGAAGTCAACTCAGAAAAGATGTACTCTGATGACTCGTTGGCATATCAAAACTATCTGGCTACGCAGTTTCAGTCAGATGTAGAGAAGGTGAAGGCTCTCTGGTGAGAAAGCGTCTGCGTCCGAAGTACTCAGAGCGTCAGCTTGCTGAGGTTTACTCTAATACATATGACCATACGAAATGGACAGATCATATTATTCGAGTTGAAGAGACTGTGAAGTTTGCTTCCGCAAACCTTGAACCTTTTACTTCTATCGCAGACCTGTCTTGCGGCGATGGTTACATTGCTACTGGCATCGCGGAGAATTTTCGCGGTGTCACTGTTTACCTCGGAGATTTTGTAGAAGGTAACGTGTATTGCGGACCCATTGAAGAGACTGTCCATCAGATTCCTTCTGTGGGAGCTTTTGTGCTTTCTGAAACGTTAGAGCATCTCGATGATCCTGATGCTGTGCTCAGGGAGCTTCGTGCTAAGACTCGTCAGCTAGTGTTGTCTACTCCTTGTGATGAGACCATCCCTAATTTTGAACATTACTGGGCATGGTCAGCTTCTGACGTTGCGGCTATGTTGGAGGCTGCTTCTTTTCAGCCTGTTGCTATGTCGTTCTTAGAGTTTCCAGAGTTGGACGTTCGTTACCAGATGTGGGTGGCACGGTGACTGAGTATCGTTTTGACACAGAGGAGTTTTATTCTTCTGAGGAGTTTCACGTAGACCGAGAGGCTGCTGATCATCTTCATGAGGAGGGGCACGGCGCACGTATTCGTACAGTGGCTGGCCTTGTCAATGCTTTGTTTCAAGAGATTGGCACAGAGAAGTCTTTGATTGATTACGGTTGCGGTAATGGCGGACTTCTTTCTTTGCTTGAGGGAGACGATCTTCTGGGCCTAGACTTTTGTCGGGCTAACGTCGATCAGGCGGTGGAGTTGGGCCGACCTGTTGTGTTTTCTAATTTTGTGGAGACTTCTTATCGCAGTGACGTTGCTGTTTTGTCTGAAGTTCTTGAGCACATGGTAGACCCTCACGGGTTTTTAAAAGACTTACAGACAACATACTTGGTAGCATCTGTTCCTAATGGTGAGACTCCTGACTCTCACTATCCTTATCATTTGTGGGGCTGGGACGTGGAAGGTTTTCAGAACGTTCTTGAGGGCGCTGGGTATGAAGTTATGCTTGGTGGAGTGTTTGAAGGAACCGAGTCTACGCAAATGTGGGTGGCAGAGAAGGTGGAACTGTGAAGGTACTGGTGACAGGATCGGACGGATTCTTGGGCCGTCATGCAATGCGTACTTTTCTACAGCTAGGTCACGATGTTCAAGGTGTTGACATTCAATCTGGCACCGACTGTCGTGATGTTTTTGCTTCAGATACTTACTTTGACATTGTTCTACACTTTGCTGCAATAGTTGGTGGACGTGCCACAATTGACGGCAATCCCCTAGCTGTTGCTCAGACCATAGCTTTAGACGTTGCTCTTTTTAATTATGCAGAGCGCGTTCGTCCCGGCCATGTTATTTACCCAAGCAGTTCTGCTGCGTATCCTGTTTCTTTGCAGACACGCGAGCATCATACACATCTTCAGGAAGATCACATTAATCTTCAGAAGCCTGAGCTTCCTGATGCTATGTACGGGTGGGTTAAGTTGACCGGAGAGCAGATGGCTTCTCGTTGTTCTGCTCCTGTGACATGTCTTCGTCCTATGTCTGGCTATGGTTCTGATCAAGATACTACGTACCCTTTCGGAGCTTTTCGTGCTCGTGCTCTATCACGGGAAGACCCTTTTGTTATTTGGGGAGATGGTACGCAGGTACGAGATTGGATTCATGTTGACGATATAATGGAAGCCATTCTTAGTCTTATCACTTCTGGCTTTACTGGCCCTATTAATATAGGTACTGGTATGGCAACTGACTTCCTTAAGTTGTCTGAACTTTTTACTTCTCGTTCTGGCTACAGTCCTAGTATTCAAACACTTCCTGATAAACCTACTGGTGTTCATTATCGTGTGGCGAACGTTGACAAGCTGCATGATTTTTACATCCCTAGAATTTCTATTGAGGAAGGGATCGAGAGGGCAATGCGATGACGGTCGCAGTTCTCTTTCTTGTTTTTTGTTTTTGGATAGTTCTTGCTGTGTTCTCTGCTTTTGTCTCCGAAGATGCCGGAAAATTCTACGCATGGTTGTTGGCTGTTTTGCTGATTTCGTTGGTAGTTGGGTGCGGGTTGACTATTGTCCATTCTCTTATTAGTAGATAGTCCTATGCTATAGTGCGTAGAACATAGACCTCGATTCGCTACCGAGGGGGTCTGTTGCACAGTTTTCCTCGCGGCTGTGCAACAGACCATCTATGAAAAGTTTGTAGTTGTATTTGTACTTAGCCGATATTGCTAGTAGATAGACTTAGGCCAGCCGGATGACTCTTAGGAGTGGCGCAGGCCGGTTCCGCAAGGAACGCGACTAACTGTTACATCACTTTAGTTAGGAGTTTTCCCAATGCCAGATATTAGCCTGCTTCAGCCGCAGGTTCTTCGTGGTGTGGTAGAGAAGCTGACTGCTCCTGAGAGCATGATTCTTTTGAACCGCGTTCCGAAGCAACCGTGGCCCTACCCCGCCGTGACCTGGGACGTTGTTTCTGGTTCGCGTACGATTGCTTCTCCAAACGTTCCTAACTCTGAGGCTCAGATTGTTTCACGTCTGACTCGTAGCCAGAAGAGTGCGTCGTTTGTCTACACGCGTGAGAAGAAGGTCTTTGAACCGACGACTCTGCACTGGCTCCGTGAGCCGGGTCAGCTTGCTAAGGTCAATGCTGAGGCCGCAGTTCTTCGCGAGGTTCAGGATCTTGACAACCGCGCCAACGCACTTGCAGAGTACTGCTTGTGGAAGGCACTGACGGGAACGCTGACCTTCGATTCGCATGAAGTTCAAGCGACTGTTGACTATGGATTTGCAAGCTCGCACAAGCCGTCAGCCGGTACTGCGTGGGCAACTGCTACTCCGTCGCAGATCGTTGATGACGTTCGTGCGTGGAAGCGCCTCATCACCCGTGATGGTCGTGTCGCTGCGAAGGACGCATACGCAACTGAGGTTGCTGTTGCTAACGTCTTCGATAGCTTCGCGTCAACGGGTGCGTCCAACGCTCCTGCCGGTGCGCTCCTGTCGGATCGTATGAAGGACGAGTACTACCAGAACGGTGTCATTCCCGGCTTCATGGGTCTGAACTGGAACCTGGCAGAGTCCGTCTACGAAGCGTCGAACGGAACCATCACTAACTTCCTAGATGACAACCACGTTGTCATTGGAAACTTTGATGAGAACCGTCCGATTGAACTGATGGAGGGTCCGACTGCTGATGACGAAGCTCCAGGCGGATTCACCGGAAAGTTCAGCAAGACGTGGAAGGAAAAAGATCCTTCGGCTCGCCAGATCCTTCTTGAGTGGCACTTCCTGCCAGTCATTACTCGGACTGAGCAGTTTGTTTACGCTGACCTCACTTAAGATGCGTTAGCCTTTTAAAGGAAGAGAGCCAGTCACCTTCGGGTACTGGCTCTCTTCTTTATTTGTGGTACACTTCCTGTGTTCACTTATTCTTTGGAAAGGTTTGCACATGCCGCTGTCTTTAAACTCTGACATTGACGATCTTTTGAATGACAGTGAGAGCGTCGCTGTTCCTGAACCTGAGACTAAGATCGTTGAGCCTTCTTCAGTCAAGGTTGAAGTTGAAGACATTGTTGTGGAAGAGGCTCCTGTAGAAGAGACTGTTGAGCAAGATACTGAGTCTGCGTCTCATGCTCAGGCTTTGTTGGAGGGGGCGCGTCAGCTTCCAGAGGATCGCTTTGATGAGACTGAGCCTGATGAGGTAGATCAAACTATCCTTCTTCACTTTATCGAAGACGGATTCTCTGCTTTTGCTACTGTGTGGTATCGCGGACAAGAGTTGGAAGTTGTAAAGGGTTCACGCTCATACGAGGCTACTCTTGATCGTAATGGAGAGTCGTGGCTCGATTTGGTCGATAATGATTATGAGCAAGCAAAACGGTTTGGCAAGGTAATGTTCCGTAAAGGTCCGTGGTTTGGAGAGCCTAGCTCAGATCCAGAGTACCTTGCTCGGGAGTTGAAGCGTAATCGGAAGCCTCCGATTACTTAGTAAGAGGGAGTCTTCTTGTGGCCCGAATAACACCTCCGTCTCTTGAACAGTTGGCTGTGTTTAGTGGCAGAGAAGAAGAGTCCTACACTGACTTTGCAGACCAGGCACTAGTTCAAGCGACTGTGTTGTTTCAGATTGCTTCTTGTCTTGACGCGCTTCCTACAGATACTACGTCTGTAGATTACGATGTTTGTGTCAATGCCATTCTTGATATGGCCGACAGGTTGTACTTGGGTCAACAGTATTCTACTGCTAAGGCTAGTCCGTTTTCTTCTGAGACTATTGGTAGCTACTCTTACTCGAAGATGTCGTCTCAGGTTTCTCAGGGACTTCCGACTGGGGTTGGCTGGTTTGATCTAGCCATACAGAATTACGGGTCTTGCGATTCAGGTGTCACTGTTTCACACTCTGCTACTTCAATCTTTGAAGATTACGGTATTAGTGTGATCGACGGGCGTCGCGTGTTTCTTGGACCAGAAGGCGAAAACCCGCCCGACTTGTTTCAGTTCTCGGGTGACCAAGTTTTCACTAGGAACTAGACATGAATCATTTGTTTAGTTCTGTTGTGGCTGTTTATCGTCTTACTATGTCGTCTGAAGATGGTGCTGTTGAGTATGAGTGGTCTGCTGTTTCTTCTTTGCAGCGAGTGTCCTGTCGTTTGGACCTGAACTTTCTTCGTCCTGGAAAGGATCAGCCCGCTCCTGTGGAAGCGGGCCGTGCTCCTGATCGTGTGGGGGTTATGTTTTGTGCGTCTTCTGTTGCTCTTAAGCCAGGAGATCACATCAAAACAGTTTCAGGCCCGGTCACTGGTACGTTTGCCATTAAGGCTGTGCCCGATCAGGCGCTGGATTACGGTTCTGCACACCATATTGAAGTTCAAGTTGTTGAGGTTGCTCAGAATGTAGCTGCTTACCTTCCTGCTACTACTTAGGAGAGTCACATGATTATCATTGACGTTGATCCTAGTGACGCACTGAAAGAAGTACGTCGTCTTCTTCATCCCGGTGGTAGGCTACGTCGTGAACTTAACGACACTCTCCAAGAACTTTTTTTTATTACTCAGATGGACGTACACGTTGACACTACTAAGTTGATCCGTTCTGGGGATACTGAGTCTAGTAGGGGTGTCATTTCGTGGGAGGGGGAGATTATGTATGACGCTTTCCAGCCTACTAGCCCTTCGTACAATTCTTATGCGTGGTTTGAACAGCGCCGTCCCGGACATGATTTTATGGAAGGTATTGAAAATCCAGTAATGGACGGCATCTGGGCCGAGACTATCATCAGAGGACACTTTGCAAAATGAGTATTGATATTGTTTTAGCTGCGCGTCGTTTTCTTTCTGACTCTGCTGAGTTGACGACACTCCTTGGTACCGGCTCCGGGTTTGATACGTGGATCTTTCGCGGACAGGACGCGAGTGCTCGTCCTATGGTTCCGATGGAGGGCACGAAGCGTGCGGCTATCGTATTGTGGCCGGACGGGGATTGGTCGCAAAGTAATAGACACAACACAATGGGATTTCCTGCTCTGTCTGTTGATGTTTATATTGATCCAGGTCGAGACACCGCTGCTAATGTGACACAGCCTAATCTTCTCCCTAGATTTAACGAGATCTGGGAAGTAGTTGATTCTCTTTTGCACGTTCCTTCTCATGTTGAGCTACAGTGGGACTCGCTTCGCGTTCTTACTAGTCATAAGATTGCTGGGCATAAGATCTATCCATTCAATGATACAGATGGAGCACGTTTTTCAAGGTCAAAGTTTGCTATCACTTTAGGGTAGGAGATGTTGTGGGCAGCTTTTCTCTTTCTTGCGGTTGCGTTGTAGTGGATAACGATGTTACTATTTACTGTAGTTCTGCACAGCACTTGTTAGAAGAGCGTGTGCTCGATGAAGACAAGAGAAGTCAAGCTTGTCTCTGAGTATTGCAGTGGAGGGTCTGACCCCGTATGACAGTTAAGGTTCTTGTAAAGTCTCCTATCAGTACGTTCACTGGCTATGGCCGAGATGGTATTGGTCTTATTCAAGCCCTAGTTCGTTGCGGTGCTGACGTTTATCTCCAACCTACGCATGTTTCTCCTCCTCTTCCTGATGATGTCATCAGTCTTTTTAGTAAAAATCTTCAGAAGCCTTTTGACCTTGTTATTGATCATGAAGATCCAGGTCAATTAGCTATTCCTTCTGCTCTTCGTAAAGAGGGTAGCGTTACTGTTGCTTGGTCTATGTGGGAGTACACGTCTCTTTCTAATTTGATGCCTTCTCAGCGTAAGACTTTGCAATCTAGGATGCGAGACTTCGATCTTTTTCTTGGATATGACTCGGTTACTGTTGAAGGTTTCAAGCCCTACTTGACAAACACAGACACTGCAATTTTGCAGGGCGGGTACGATCCGTCTGAGTGGCAGCCGTTGGAGCGTGACTGGTTTGGGGACCGCTTCGGGTTCATGATGTGTGGGCAACTGCACGAGCGTAAAGATCCGTTTGTTGCTATTCAAGCTTTTGTTGATCTTAAGAAGCGTTATCCTAAAGAGTTTGATGGTGCTGAGTTACACCTTAAGAATACTCTTCGCAATCTCCACCCTGCTATGGAAGACTGGTGTCCTAAGCTTCGGGTGCATTATGCCACATGGCCCACTGATGTATTAAATGCGTTCTATCAGAGTCAGCATGTTCTCCTTGCTCCTTCTCGCGGGGAAGGAAAGAATCTTCCCGCTCTTGAGTTTATGACTACGGGCGGAACGGTGATCGCTACTGACTGGGGAGGCCACCGCGAGTGGCTCGACCCTCAGTGGGCGTACCCGTTGGATTATGTACTGCGCGAAGAAAGTGCTGAGTATCCAGACTGTAAGTCTGCTCGCGCATCCGTGGAGCACATGAAAGAACTCATGATGCACACGTATAAGAATCGTGCTGAGGTTAAGATGAAGGCAGACCTCGCTGCACAGATGATCCCTAAGATGTGTAACTGGGACACTGTTGTTGAGAAAATGTTCTATCGAATCAGAGACAATGTTCCTGATAAGGGTGAAGAAGTTTTTACCCGCTATCAGATGGGACTTAGAGACAGCACGATAGGCGAGCGTTGATATGGGTTCTGTTCAGCTTCGTTGTCCTACTGGTCCTGGTAGACTTCTTGCTATTCTTAGGCAGAATGGTGAGCGCCCACGGTATTTAGACGATAACACTGTAGAATTTGCTTGTAGTGATTGTGCTAGGGATCTTCGTAAGCAAGGGTACGAGATTGCTCGTGTTCTTCATCGTTTTAATTTTGCTGGAGATCTTGTCGAGACAGTAGAAATTGCACGAGGAGAAGAAGCGAGAGGTAGGTAGAAAGAAGAAACCGCCGATAGATTAAGTAGAGCCGCTAGAGGCTAACCCATATTTCCTTAGTCTCAAAGGAGACAACAGCATGTCTACTAAAACTTTTGAGGGCTTTAGTATTAGCCACGCGGCCATTCTTAATGGTTCCACTGGTGCCGATGAAACTTTCGGTGATATTTACGGTGTGAACGAGGGATCGCTTGAGGCTGATACCGACAGCTTTGATAACACTGGCGACAACGCCGTGCTTTCGACGTGGTTCTGGTTCAACTTCGCCAACGTCACGATCCAGGCCGGGTACGTTCCCTTCGATACCATTGCGCTGCTTAGCGGCACCACTGTTACGTCGTCTGGCTCAGCGCCTAACGACCACTACAGCGTACCGCTGTGGACTGAAGAGTCCCTGAACCAGCCAACTCGTCCCATGCGTATTCGTGTTCCTGCTAAGGACACTAACGGTGTGACGCGTAACCTTGACTTCATCCTGTACAAGGTGCAGTTCCAGCCATTCAGCTTCGATGGTCCGTCCTACAAGGATGGTCTGAAGCTGAACTACTCAGGTCGCGCACTCATCTCGTCTGTGGACGAGACCGGAGCTAGCCTGACTGACCGTGCAATTGGTCGTTTGGTTAGCCGTCCATCTTAATCCTAGTTAGGTAGGAGGGAAATATCCCAAGGGTTTCCCTCCTACCTGGCTACTTATAACTGAATATGAAAAATCGAATCTCTTAGATAAGGAGCAGCTATGACTGCCGTGCAAGACGAAGCAACTGAAGCTGACATCAAGGTGTCAGAAGAAGATATTCTCGATCCCGTACCTGCAACCTACACGTTGGTTGACGGTACGGTTGTTTCTATTGAAGACCTGAAGACCCGTCAGTTCTTCCGCCTTTTCCGTATTATCACCCACGGTGCTCCCGCTTATATGGAAGACGGGATCACTTCTCTGTTTGATGGTGAGGGCGAAGAGATTGTTGGTCGTCTTTTGGCGATGGTTGTTTTCTCCATCCCTGAAGCTGAACAGGAAACCATTGATTTCCTTGTCAGTATGGTTAAGCCAGTTGGTCTGGCTGAGGGTAGCAATCTTTCTAAGCAGTCGATTGAGCGTAACCGTTCTTTGTGGGACGACGTTGATAAGGCACTTGCTAACCCTGAACTGGAAGATACCTTTGGGATTGTCGAGTTGATTATCCGACGTGAAGCAAAGGACTTGGCAGCCTTGGGAAAACGCCTACTGTCGATGCTGGAACTAGCTCTGAAGACGGGACAGGACAAGCCGAGCGCCTCGTCAAAGACCTCAAAGGCATCGACCCGGAAGGCTTAGTAGGAGGACTGTCTCGTGCGTTTGACTTAGTTAGTTTTGAGTATGGCTGGGATGACAAAACAATCCTTGACCTCACACTCAAGCGGCTTCGTCAGATCACAACAGCAATCACTTTACGACGGTACATGGAGGAGCGAAAGAATAGAGCACTCGTTTCCTGGCAGACGCAGACACTAAGCACTTTTATTGCGGCAGCTAGCGGCGCGGGCGAGGACTTTGTGAAACAAGCTCTTGCTGTATCACTTGATCCACAAGAAGAGAAAGCGAGTACGAAAAGTAAGGAGCCACAGACAGGCTCTTATGAGCGGCTTATGTCTGGCCTCGCGCCAGGTATAACTCGTCCACGGTAAGGAGGGGTTGGCAATGGCGGAAAGAGATTACCGCGTCAAGTATACCGCCGTTGCCAACTTCGGAAAGTTTCTTCAGTCTCTGAAGAATGTTGAGAAGCGTCTTGACGCTCTTAATGATAAAACTGTTAAGGGTACAAAGAAAGCTACTGACGCACAAGAAGATCAGACAGACGCAGTAAAAGAAACCACCGCTGCTCGCCAGAAAGATTCTAAGGTAGCAAAGAGGACAGCTTCTGCGGTTAGTTCTGCTGAAGCTAAGGCAGCGGCTGCCAAAAAGAGGTCCGACAAAGAAGCTCTAGCGGCCCAAAAGAGACTGGGCAAGGAGACCTTTCAGTGGATTCAGCGTCTTAACAGGGCTAAGATTGCTGCTGATAAAGAGAACACAGCGCGTCAGACACGTTCTTACAGAGACGATCTGTCTCGTCAGAAGAGTTTAGGCGGAGAGACTTTTCGACAGATTAACCGTATCAGTAAGGCGTGGAACGCTGCTTATAAAGAGAAGGAAGTGCGTGAGTCGCGCGCTTACAAAGAGAGTTTATCGAAACAAGAGAAGCTGGGTAAGGAAACTCTTCAACAGATTAGCCGTATAAATAAAGCGTGGGATGCTGCTTACAAGGAGAACGCAGTACGTGAGACACGCGCGCACAAGAACATAAGGGATAATCTTGATGAGCAGCTTGTTGGATACAAGCGTCTAGCTGACGTTTTTAATAAGCAGATCTCAGGAAAAGATTCCAGTGCTCTTGGTAGGATTGACGGCGGCTCTGGTGACCTTATTACCGAGGTTAAAAAGGCCGAGAGTGGTCTTCAGACTTTCATGAATACTTTGGACGCTGTTCGTGGGAAGTTGTCACCTACGCAGGTAAACGCGTACCGAGATTCCATGCACAATCTTAGCTTGGAGTTTGGTTCTAATGCGAAGAACTTTGCTTCTCACGCGCACGAGCTAGCTTCTAATGCGGCTGCTATGGCGGAGAGTAATCGTCAAGCAGACGAAGCGAGTAAGAAGGGCACGAGAGTACAACGTACGTATTCTAAACTGACCGGGGTCATGAAGGCAGTTGGTGGAAGTTTCTACCAAGTCAAGGCTGCTTTCCTTGGTCTGGGTATTGCTACTGTTGCGTTCTCTTTGCAGTCTATTGTGTCCTTGTTGGCTGCTGCTGGCGGTGCCGCTGTCGTTTTCGCTAATGCTTTGGCACAACTCGGTGGGGTGATTGCTACTGTTCCTGGTGGTATTCTCGCTGTGGCTGCTGCTGCTGGCGGTGTGGCTCTTGCGTTCAGGGGTGTGGGTAAGGCGTTCTCCTTGTTTGCTAAGGAGAATGGGCCTCCTGTTCCTGCGACTTACGCAGAAGCTCTTGCTCAAATGTCTCCTGCTGCTCGTAAGGTGACAAGTGCTCTTACTGCTCTCTATCCACAGTGGCAGAAGTTGCAGAAGGCAGCACAGCAATCTTTCTTTGGTCCGCTTGTTCCGCAGATCAGTAACTTTAAGACCATCCTTGGTTCTTTGCGTCCTCTTCTTGTGTCTGCTGCTGGTGCTGTCGGTAAAGTAGCAGCTAAGGGCGTTGAGATGATGGCCTCGGGGCCGTGGCAGGAGAGTTTCTCTCGTCTGTCTGAGTCTAACGTCAAGATCATTGGTAGTCTTGGAGACGCACTGCTATCTGTGGTGGACGCGTTCCGTCTTATCGCTGATGCTGCTCGTCCTCTCACTGAGTTTGTTGGTCAGACGATTGCTGGGCTTGCCGAAGACTTCCGTAATTGGTCGTCGTCTCTGAATGAGAATTCTTTCGACACTGTTGGTACGAGACTGACACAGTTCATCAGTATTATTAAGAGCTTTGGTTCTATCATCTCTTCTGTCTTCAAAGCAGCGGGCGATACGACCGATTGGCTCATGCAACGTTTCGACGCAGTTGCAAAGGGCTGGGCCGGTGTAGTCAAGGGCGCTTCTCAAGAAGGTGGCAAGCTTAACAAGTTCTTTGATGATCTTCGACCAGTTCTTTCTCAGGTTGGTAAGTTGTTCGGGGATATTTTCCGTGGGCTTGCTAGCATGGTGGATCTTCGTGCCTTGGCTACAAGTATCGGCGTGATTCGTACTAAACTTCTTCCTGCTGTTTTTGAATTGATGAATGTTCTTGGGCAGCCTGAGAACATGGATAAGTTTATTGATGCTATCGCTTCTATTGCTAGTATTTTTGCTAAGGTGATAGATTCTGGCATTCTAACTTTTATCACTACTCTTATCACTGTCTTTGACGCTCTTGCTACCGTACTTAATACTCTTGCTGGTATCCCTATTATTGGACAATTCGTTAAGCTAGCCGGGATGCTAGCTGGTGGAGCGGCTGCTGCTGTTGTGCTGATCGGTCTTTATGACAAGATGGCTACGCGGATCAGGCGTCTTGGTGCTGTTGCTACTGCTGCGGGTACTAAACTTGCTCTACTGAACGCAGCCGAAACTGTTGGCGGGTTCCCTGCTAGTAGAACAAAAACAAAACAGAAGCCCTCTCCTGTGTCCCCCGCAGCGACGGTGCCTAACCTCTTCCCGGTAGGTTCTACGAAGGGTGCGGAGGGTGCTGCTGGGAGTGTTTCCAAGGCAGGTGCTGCTGCTAAAGGTGCGACTGCTGCTTTCTCTCGTCTCGGATCTGTGGCAGGAAAAGCTTTGGGCCTCGTTGGGCGATTCGGAAAACTGCTTCTGGGGTTTGTTGGTGGGCCAGTTGGTTTAGCTCTTACAGCCGCCTTTGGGGTGTACGAGCTTACACAATGGATTGATGAAACAAAGAACGCTGCTCGTGCTGCTGATCTTGGTAAGAAGTCTACCGATGAGTGGGCTAAATCTTTCAAAGCAGTTGCAGAAAGTCAGAAGAGTGTTCGTGAGACTCGTCAGGCTAACCCCGGCGCTGCTGCTTCTAACCCCCAAGATCAGCAAAGTATTTATCAGGGGTTATTGAATGACGACAATTTCCAGAAGCAGGCTTCTGAGGCTAAGGCTAATATATCTAAGCTACGTGGAGAACTGACGGATGCTTTAGTTCTCGATGATGCTACGGGGGCGCGTGAGAACCTTGATAGCTGGTTCAAGGGACTAGCGACATCTGCTAAGGCTGTAGAGTTTAACGAGTTCTCTAGTAACTTGCTGTTGGCTATTGATGTTACTAAGAAAGCCGGACTTTCTCTTGACAGTTTGAACGAGAAGCTTCCAGAAACTGCTGCGCTGTTGCAGCAGTACGGTGTGTCGTTTGAACAGTTCGACAGTGATCCGACTGCTCGCGCGCGTGTTGGAGTCAACACTTATTTTGATATTTTGTCTCGCAATAAGGATCTTGCTGCACAGGCTAAGGCTTCTTCTGATCAGATTGCTAAGGGCTTTATTGATTTAGCTGCTGCCTCGCAGAAGGCTCACGCTAGCGGAACCAATCTTACTAAGACGAACGCGCAGGGCATTCCTATCCTCACTGCTTACGGACAGAAAATTAATGAGCAGCGTTTGGCTATTGAACAGGAACGTGCTGCTCTAGCAGCGTCTGGTACTGCTGCGTCCGTTGTTAAGTCACAGTACGAGACACGTATGCAGCAGTTGATTGCGTCTATTCCTCTTACGAGGGCTAACGCAGCTTCTATTGAACAGATGAATGCTGCTATCGGTAAGACCGTACTGGTACTCACTCAGACTGATGGTAAGAGTGTGTCTATTGACGTTAGTGCAACTAACTCTGATAAAGTAGTTAGTCAACTTTTGCAAGTTGACGGTGTGGCTAAGAGTGCTGACGGACAAAGTGTAACTATTCCTGTCACTGCTCTAACGGAATCTGCAAAGCAGAGTTTGCTTTCGTTAAATGGGGCTAAGGAAGATGCCGCTGGCGGAGTTGAGATTCCTGTTGAGGCTCTGAGTAATCCTGATGTTCTCAAGGGGTTGGCAGATACTAAGAAGAAGGCACAAGAAGCAGACGATGAGAACGTGGCTATTGACGTTCAAGCTGAGAACGCTTCTAACGTAAGAGATGCTTTGAACGAAGTTGCTGATGCTCAGGGTCGTATTGAGCGTAGTATTGACATTGCAGTCACAACCACAAAAAAGCCTGAGACTGAAGGGCCGAATAAGGGCGGACGTATTGGCTCCACGTCCATTCCTACGCACAAGTTTGCTCGCGGCGGCGGCGTTCCTGGTGTTGGCGATGAAGACACTGTTCCTGCCATGCTCACGCCTGGTGAGTACGTCCTACCTAAGAAGGTTGTCAAGGCTATTGGCACCTCTCGCCTGGACAAGCTTCGTTCTGCTGGGTCGCGCGCTGGTCAGGTCATTCAGTACTTTGCTGGCGGTAGTCCTGGCGGCGTAAAGAAGAAGCGTGCTGCTGGTCTTAACGCTGATCAGCGGGAAGCACTTGCCGGAGCCAACGCTGGTAAGGATCTCGGTTACAAGGCCGGTTACTTAAAGGCATATAACGAGGCTGCTGCACAGTTCAAGTTGTCAAAGTCTTCTGAGAAGACTCAGGCTCTTGCTCGTGTGAAAGATGCTGCGCAGGAAGCGGCGGCTAACAGGAACCGTCTTATTTCTTCAAGGCAGCTAGAGCGGGATGAGATTGCGCTAGCGCGCGCGCACCGTGATCAGCGTCAGGCTGTTCTTGATGCAGCAAAGGCGAATAGAGACGCTACCCGTGCGTATGAAGATGCTGAGACTGCTTACAACAATAGGGGTCTTGCTGCTGACACTATTCAGTCTAACTTTGATCAGGCTAAGCAGACGTATCAGCGTACAATGGCTGACTCAAATGCTACTGCTGCTGATCGTCGTGCCGCAGAAGTTGCGTGGCGACAGGCACAGCTTGATAGAAGTAACGCTGAGCGTCAGCTTGGTAGGGATAATGCAGACTTCTTAGACTATGTAAAGCCATCAGAGCAAAATCGTCAGCAGTCTATTACAGAAAAAGTTGACCCTGCTAACGATGCGCTAAATGATTTCACTTACACGATTCTTGATTTGAATGCCGCTCTCCGAGAGACAAAGAAGGCAATCAATCCTACTGTGGCTACGCCTGCCAAGGGTAAAGTTGCTGCTGGAAAGAAGCGTGCAACTGGTGGAACAGTAGATGCTTTGCGCGAGTACCTTGTTGGTGAGCGCGGGCCGGAGCTATTCCTTCCTGCTGAGCGTGGGCGTGTGGTTACTGCTGCTCAGACTGCCAGGATTCTTGGCGGCGGAATCTCTTCTCCGTTTGATTTCGGTAATCTTGTTCCTTCGGTTCCGTCTTTGTCTGTTCCTTCGGCTCCGTCAGCCTCTACGATTTCTGGTTCTAGTAGTAGTTCTTCTATCAACAACTCAAAGAATGTTTCTGTTGGTAGTATGACTATCAATAACCCATATCGCGAGAGGTCAACTGATTCTATTCAGCGACAACTCAAGAAGATGACAAGTCGGGAGTACTAAGTCGTGTTTGATACAGGGCAATACGATCCGTCAGTGCATACACTGTCGCAGTACCGTCGCGCTTCGACAACTTCTGACGAGTCATGGCGTACGACGAGTGCTGACGAGTGGTGGTCTGTTGATGGCGTGTCTCTGAACAGGTACGCGTGGGCCGTATCTAATTTCGGAGGGTCTCCTCGTGGATTTCCTGGCCTTCGAGGGTCTGATCCTGTGTATGCGTACCGTGCCGGACAGGCTTTCCGTCCTAAGATTGCAGCGTCTCGCACAATTGTTCTTGAGATGTACGTGAACGGTCTTGATCCTGATACGAACTTGGAAACAGGGGACTCTGAATTTCAGTTTAATCAGAACTGGGAAGCATTGCAGCGACTGTTCTGGACTCCTGACCGTCAGGTAGAACTGACACGACGTTGGCGAACTCTTGAACGCGACGCTAACGGTGAGGTTGTTTATCGTGATTCTGAGACTGGCGATGTTGTTGATGCCGGAGAGTCGGGAGCGATAGCTGGACAAAAGATTCTTGAGGCTACCGCTCGGGCACAGATTGGTGGAGCGATGGAACCAGAGATGACTGGTCGTAATCGCGCGACGTTCTCTGTTGATCTTGTTCTCAGTGACCCTTTTTTCTATGGACCTGTTCGTTCTGTTGAACTGTTTGAGGGGTTGGCTTCTCCTGTATTCAATGCTGGTAGTTCTGTGACTACTGGCTATGGCTGCTCACTGAGTATTTTTGGTGCTAATCCTAGTGATTTCAGAGTCACGACAGCCTCTCCACTGTCTGCAAACGCGCATTGGTTCCAGTACGAAGATACTGCTCTTGTGTCTGGCGAGCGTACAAGATTCTTTTTTGATCAGTCTGTTGCTCTTCGTTCTGGTGAAAGTCTGGCTGCTGGTACTACCGATATTGGATCTAATTCCATATCTCTGCCTTCTGGCACAGACATGACTGACTTTACTGTTGGAACCCCTCTCTACTTTCATGACATTAGTACTTCTGGACTGTCTAGTGTTCTTTCTTCTGGGCCTAATTTCTCTACTGGTTCTGCTGGCACTGTGTACTACGTTCACTCTGTTGTGACAACGATTGACAGTGAGTCCATCACTGTGAAATCAGACCGTAGCGCAGCTTTTCCTACAACTATTGGGGTTGTAGGAACGTTGAATATCCATCGTGCTGATAGTCCTGTTACTGGCAAAGTTTCTTCGTACGGTAATCCGTTGTGGCTATCTCTTCAACAAGGTGCAAATACAGTTACTGTTGATTACGTTGGGGCTGAAGTATCTCCTGACTTTAGCGGTCAGATGTTCCTTAGTTATCGTGAGCCTTATGTCTAATACATCTGGTTCGTGGGTTGTTAAGGTTCGTTCTGTTACTGGCGAACTTATCACTGTTGTGCCTTTTCGTAGTTTGATGTTGTCATCTGAGCTTGACGGTCCCGGTGCTGCGTCATGTACATTTGATCTGGACTCAGATTTCTTAGACTACGGTGATGTCTTTGATAGGATTTTTGAGAGCGATAACCTCTGGGAGTTTTACCTAGATGAGGTGCTTGTTTTTGACTGGCTGCCTACTAACTCTGAGATTTCTTATGTAGACGAGAGTCTTGATCGTCAAGTGACGGTTAGCGGTAAAGGCGTTCTCGATTGCTTGCGTCACGCTATTGTGCTTCCTCCTATAGTCAATAAGGATATTGCTGCGTTGCCTGGGCAATCTATTATCAACGACGCTGAGATAACTGCCGCTACTTTTACTGAAGGTAGTGGGATGTTGTACAAGTACGGAGAATTAGCTACTTCTCTGTTAGATCCGTACGAGAAGACGAACATGATGCGCCACTGGTACCAGATGTACTTGCGTGCTAAGCAGAGGTTTCTCAAGGATGAGGCAGACACTTCTGTTACCAATCTCGCGCGCAGCTTTCTTCCTACACTCACCTTTTCTTTTAGTGGCACTACAGACTCAGCCGGGGTAGCGTGGACGCCTACTCAAGATCGAGATGGTACGTGTCAGGCTAACGGTGTCAATCTTTTAGACCTTCTTTCGGAGTGCGCCAAAATTCAGAACAGTTCTTTCTACATGGCTCCCGGTGGAATTTTGCACGTTGCAGAAGATCTAGGTGAAGATCTTTCTGAGAGTGTTGTGTTCTATAACCCAGTGCTTTTTCAGAAGTCAAGGACTCGTGATCGTGCTGACATAGGTAACAGTGTGTTTGGGTTGTTTGATACTAGTTTGTATCAGCCTGTTGGTGGCAGTGTCCTTAAAGGCATTCATGATGTAGAGTCTCGTACTTCGTGGGGACGCAGAGAACGTTTTGTCACAATTCCCGGTGACGGTACTGGGCCTGACGTTACGCAGTCCCCTGCCGCTCTTACTTCTGCTGAGCTTGAGAAGTATAAAGAAGAACTTAGTTCGTGGACAATCTCTGCTCCTCCTTTTATAGAGATTGAGCAAAGCGGTGGAGATCCGATCACTATTAATCGTGCTTTTCTTGACTATCAAGTAGGAGATTGGGTAGGCTTTGCTTCTGAGGGCAGACCTAGTGATCCTGTGTCAGTGGAGAAGATAAGAGTAGTTGCAATCTCTGCTTCTGTTGACGAAGCAGGAGACTACTCTACGCAGCTTACATTGCAAACCAACATTCAACTCTTGCGGGAGTTGGCTGACGTTACTAGGTAGACGATTCTGCCGATAGCTCTTATAGAGAAGAATTTCTGTCTTTTGGAGGCTGCCTGATGGCCCGCTCTTTGTACGCGTCTACTCCTGGTGATTACATCATTGATGTAGCGACGGGAAATCCACGACCTCTTGTTCCTGTTGAGGTGTGGGATTCTCGTACCAGTGGGACACAGGTCACCGATCTTCTTAACATTCTTGGTGAGACTATCACTGAAGTTCTCTCTAATGATCAAGGACTCGTGCAGTTTTACGGTCCTGACAATGAGACTGATCCTTTGTGGCTAGACACTGGGACAGGCTCTCGTATGTTGGTGCGTCCGACACTGAAGTTTGCTGCTGCTACTGATGTTGCAGATATTCAAGACGATGTTACTGCTCTTCAAACTGCTGGCAGTTCGTACATTCCAAAGTCGATCTTTACACAAGTTGGTTCTATTGTTGTTGGCACTGGTGCTGGTACGTACACAGAGCTTACTAAAGGTTCCTCTGGAAAGTATCTTAAGGCAGGGGCTTCAACAATCTCCTGGGAAGACATTGACTTTAACAGTGAGTTGAACGTTAGTATCACTGCTGGTGTTGATACCCCTGTGGGTACTATTGTTGCTTACGCTGGCAGCACCGCTCCTGATGGTTGGGCTATTTGTAACGGAGCTTCTCTTCTTCGAGTCTCTTATCCTGATTTGTTTGCTGTTATCGGTACTACTTTTGGCAGTGCTGACGGCACACATTTTAATATTCCTGACCTTCGAGATCGTACTATCGTTGGTTACTATTCCTCTAGCACTATCGGTGCTAGCTCTATTGGTGTGAAGTTTGGTAGTGGGACTCGTGCGTTGGAGCCTGCCAACATGGTGGAACACACGCATTCCATGTCTCATCAGCATCCCGCTGGAACGACCGATGTTCAAGGGTTGCACTACCACTACGTCGAAGCAGATATTAATGCTCCTAACCTTTCAGGCGGATCTGAAAACGTTGCGCGTACAAAGACTGGTGGAACAGCAGTCGGAACAGCAGCGGGAGCGCACGCTCACTGGTACACGACTCCTGTTTTCACTGGAAATACCGGAGGGATGGGAGGAACGTCTCTTCCGTTTGGGATTGTTCAGCCGTCAATGGCTCTTAACTACATCATGCGCGTGACAAAGAGTACGTTGAGCGGTTTGAATCGTTCATACTCTTATTGGCCTGTGTGGGTAGCAGACGTTAGTGATGGTCTTACTGCTACCACTAACCTCACTACGCAGAACGGGACATGGACTGTTGTTTCAGGTCAGGTGAACTGTGTAGGCGCTGGCGCTTCTACTCTTTGCACTGCTCGTCACAACACTCCTTTCTCTGCTAGCTTCGCTGGGTATGCTGTCGAAGTTGACTTTGAAGTGCAAGCTTCTCTTGATGGGGCTAGCGAGTATGTTGGCGTTGCTGTTAATACATCAGCCGGCTTCGCGGCTGGCACTGGTGGTGTCTCTCTGAGAGTTAGCGGCGACGACGAGGTGACGTTCTGGGCAGGCACGACACAGGAGACTACTGCCAAGGCTATTACTGCTCTGAGTAACGGTTGGCACACCATGAGACTAGAAATTTCTAGTGCTATGGCTACTGCTTTTGTTGATGGTGTTGCTGTCTATCGTACTAACGAAGAGAACATCATTGCAGAATTTGAAGAGCTAAACATTTATGCTGGCGTACTTGTGTATGGTACGCAAACTGTCCGATTCCGAGATCTGAATGGTTGGTCTTTGTCTTCGGGTATCAGTTAGGAGATGAGATCTTGTGCTTATCTACACGCCTGCAATCTTTGTTGAGGGTTTCTCTATCTCTCACGCCGCTATTCTTGATGGTGAAACGCGTGCTGGAACAATTGATGGGGACATCTACGGTGTACGATCTGGAAGTATCTCCGCTAACGTAGAGACAGTCGATGAGCTTAGTAACTCTGTTGTTGTGAGCACATGGAATTCTATTAGCTGTATTGATTTAGAAATTGAGTCTGGTTTCATTTCTCTTCCTTTGGTTTCTAAGTTTGCTCCTGAGTTTGTGAATTTGGGCATTTATCCAGACAACTCTTTTCTTTCTATGGATCTGTGGTCTCCTGACTATTTGAATCCTTCTCCTACTCCTTTGCTTGTTAAGGTTCAAGCAAAGGATAGTAATGAGAACTTTCACAATTTTGAATTCGTATTTTTTAAGGTTAAGCTGAGTCCGTATTCTCTTAGTCCTGCACAATATAAAGAGGGTATGTCTATCAGTTATAAGGCAAAGGCGGTACTGTCTGATGTTAATGAGCTTGGGTACCCTCTTGCCAATCGAGCCTTTGGCCGACTCATTACACGCACTGGTGCGGGTACAGCAGAGTACACGCCGGAAAGCAGTGGCTACACTCCTCCCATCACACCTCCTGATCCGGGCGGGGGAGAGACTCCTCCGTCTAATACTTACCCATCAACCACGTTGTATCCATCAACCACGTTGTACCCAACGCCGTGATGTAGTGTCGTTGTTTAAGGGAGGTACGATGAGCGCGCAAGTTATTGTTTCTTGTTATGTGTGTGATGACGACATCAAACTAAATAGTGATTTTGTCCGCATCATTGTTCCTGCTGTTGGAGATTTCCCTTTCTACTCTTTTACTTGCACTCAGTGTGAAACCTACAGTCTTCGAGTTCTTCCTCGTCGTGAAGTTTTTGATGCGTTGCGTAAGGTAGGAGTTCAAGTGCTCACTGCTCCTGCCGAAGTCTTTGAGCGTGATCCTGATGCTCCTGTCCTGACTAAGGATGAGCTACTTACTTTTTGTCTTGAATTAAAAGAGTTCACTCATTTAGAAGAAGATCTTGTAGAAGAATAGTTTGTATGCTATCGTTAGTGGTTGTTGGTTATTGCCTGCTGTGAGGAGCTAGTGTGGATAACGAAGCTGCTGAGGATCTCATTAGACAGACGAAAATAAAACTCAAGGAGATCTTACAGCTTCGTGAGAATGGTAGCCCTTCTGCTCAGGGAGTCATCACAGACTTTCTTATTGCTGTTGAGGTAGCGAGTGATGACGGTGATACATACGTTACTCACCTAAGAGATTTTCATAACGGTGTGTGGAGAAGTCTTGGCCTTCTTGAGTACACGTCCGCGTGCCTTCGAGATTCGTTTGATATTTTAGACATTGATGAGACTATTGACGATGGGGAAGAGTGACGTTGCCTCAGCTTCCTGAGCCTTACGAATTGACACAGATTGTTTCGCAAGCAAAGCGTGCTTTCAAAGAAGACAGTTCTTATGTTGTTGCTATGCTGCACCAGGCTGTTAACATTCAGAACAAGCGTGACAACTACAAGATCCGTGCCGAGTTACGGGAAGCAGAGCGAGTTGCTCGGGAGAAGTGCTCGTCTTCTCCTGCTTTTTCGTGTAAGGTGTTGTCTCCGTGCGGGACTGGTAAGTGCGCGTTCTCTGAAGATCAGTACAAACAATTGAAGGTCGTAGAATTCATTGAAGACTCTGTTGAAAAACCACAGGGCGGACCAGCCTGTTCGATAACATCGGTGGTGAGTCAGCTACGTGAGCAAAGAAGAAGGGCAAGTCGGTGACACCAGAACTAGAAAAACTTTCTAAGGTATTAGCGTCTGACGAGCACAGATTAAAGGTTGCAGATCAAGTTAAGATAGCAAAACATGTTCAACTTCCTACGCTAGAGACATGGAACGACAAGCCATGTCTTGCTCACCATCAGTGGAAAGATTTTGATGGGACAATTCGTACTGGTATCCCTAAGCCGGGATGTCGTCGTTGTGGAGTACTTCCTCGCAACCACCAGACAGTCGGCTCGACGTGGTTGTACCTCCGTAAGCGTGCGCTTCTAGCAGACGGGACAGGTACCGGCAAGACAGTTAATTGTGCGCTGCTGATCGCCATGATGAAGGAGTCTGGCGAGCTACGAGGAAAGAAGCGCATTCTTATTGTGTGTCGTGCTCCCGCTATTTTGCAGTGGCGTGATGAGTTGCATCGTGTCATGCCGTCGTTACGAATCGAAGTTGCTTCAGGTACTAAACGTGAACGTATGAACAAGTATTGTTACTCGTGGGAAGTTCTCATCATCGGACCAGAGATGCTACTTAAAGACGATGAGATCCTTGAGAACTTTCAGTTTGCTGCCATCATTACCGATGACGTAGACACCCTACGTAATAGGAAGAACAAGTCAGCGTTCGCTATTCGTCGCTTGGCAAGTCGTTCTCCTCGTATGGTGATCATGTCTGCCACGCCTTTGCAGAAACGGTTACCTGAGATGTACGGTGTTCTGGAATCTATTGGTGGGCGGGAACTTTTTGGTTCTGAGTTTCGATTCATTCAGCGATACGTGCGAACAGAAAATGTTTTTCATGCTTCGTATCATGGGCCGGGGGCTAAGGCTAAGCGTATCGTCGGATACCAAAATATTCAGGAGTTCAAGGGTCTTATTGCTCCGATGGTTCTTCGTCGTACGCCGTCTGATATTGATGACGTAAGTATGCCTGCCATTTCTCCAAACGATGTGTACTTAGACCTCTATCCAGCACAGCGGGCTAAGTATGAAGAGCTACGTCAAGGTGTTCTTAAGATTGTTCGCGAGACAGGTGTTCAGGTCAAGCACGCTGAGGCTATGGCTCAGCTTATTTACGGTGCTCAGATCTGTACTGGTCTTGTTTCTATTGGAGAAACTGACGGGCCTCGCACTGCTGTCAAACTTGATTGGTTGATGGAGCGTCTTGAGGATGGTGGGGAGTTTGCCACTGAAAAAGTTGTAGTCTTTGCTCAGTGGAAAAACTCTATTCGTGCTATTCAAGATAGGCTAAATGCAGCACACATTGGGTATGAAACTATTTGGGGAGAGCAGCCAGACAAGGCGGCACGTAAGGCTTCTCAAGACAGGTTCTGGGACGACCCTCGGTGCCGAGTTCTTATTGGTACGTCCGCTATCGAACAGTCATTGAACTTGCAATGTGCTCGTCACCTTGTGAACATGGATATGATTCTCAATCCGGCTCGTATGACACAGCTAGCAGGTAGAATTAGTCGAGATGGTAGTCATCACAAGACTGTTTATGTTCATAACCTCTTGACACGGGATACTCAGGAAGAGAATTATCTTGCTGTTCTTGAACGTGAGCAGGCATTACTTGATTCTGTGTGGGGTACGACGAACGAGTTGTTCCGTCAACTTTCTGGATTAGAATTGCTGAATCTTATTGCCAGTTGAACATACTACTTTATCTTGGTTATGATATAGTAGACTGGTGCTGCCTGCGTATCTTGAAGAAGCTATCGCTGATCGCCTAGATATTGCAGAGTCTCTCGCGTACACGATGTGGCGTAAGACTCAGGGTTCTAATGTTTCTCTTGACGATCTTAAGGGTCAGGCTTATTTAGGTCTAGTGTTGGCTGCTAACTTATGGCTTCCTCACTGTGCGCGCAATGACTATGACCCCAACGACTTGAGTTACTTCTCTGTGTACGCGCGGCACAGGATTTACGGTGAGCTTGTTGAACACCTACGGTCTTTGGATTGGGCAACTCGTACCACTCGCGCTCGTGCCAAGATGCTAAAGGCTATCTCGGAGGCAGAGGAGCTTACTGAGGAGGAGATGGCTGAGCGTTCTGGGCTTTCCCTGAAACAGGTACGCCGTGTCCTCACTGTGGCTGACAATGGGCACCACACTATGTCGCCGGATATGTTGGCTGCTGCTTCTGAAGCGTCACACTCTTTACGAACACAGGCACCAGAAGGGCCTCGTTTTGAGCGCGAAGTTCTTGATCTAGCGTCAGATTTTATTGAAACTCTACCTGAAGAAACTGTTACTATTATATCTCTTCACTACTATATGGGGCACGATCTTCATATCATTGCGAAGATGTTAGGTTTAACGGAGGTAAAGGTGTCAAAGATTCATTCGACTGCCCTGCTTAGATTGCACAGTAGTTTGAAGACTCTCACAGCCTGAAGAAATTCCCCACGATTCTGTTCGCAATTCCAGACAAGCGGCGAGCGCGTATGTTAGCGTTGCTCAGAGCCACTTGACAACTACTCGTCGTAAGGATTCACCCATATGCCACGTCCCAAGCCCTTTAGCAGGAACTCTGTCAGTTTGTCTTCGACTGAGAAGCGTGAATGGAAGAACGTTCCTGCTGGGCAGATTGAACCTGATGATGTGGTTCGTGACGTAGGAAAAATTCAACACGTAAGTAAAGACGCGTACCGTGGAAAAGTTGAACTGATCAGTAACGATGTCTTCTATTTTAATATGGACGAGACCTTGTTTGCTTTTGTTAAATCATCTGTTTGAAACTTTCTTTTTTAGTGATTGGGTTGACACTTGACTGACTTGGATCATGCTCAAATCGTTCTAGCTGCGATAATACCAGAGCGTCGTGACCTCCTTGACAAGGCATTGCGCCACCTGACGGAGGGGCACTTCCTCGATCCTGTCTTGAAGAACACGTTCCTTTTCTTGGAGCGGTACGCGGCTGTTACAGGGGCTATCCTTTCTCGTCAGGCATTGCTCGATCAGCTTGCTAAGGCTCGGGTCGATGCCGGTAAGGCAGCGGTTTACGCTGAGACTTACGACTTGCTATATGTCAACAACGTCAGCGATGCAGACTTCCGTTGGTCATTGAATCAACTGCGTGAGCAGGTTGCTACGCGTGAGACAGATCTGGCCCTTCGTGAAGCAACGACCATTCTTACTAAGGGTATTGAACTTCCTGATGGCAATGAACTCACAGGACACTCTGACGCACGTTCTCACTTGCTTACAAAGTTTGCTGAGATTGATCGTGAGTTGTCGATGCAGGACACACCTGAAGGTGATGTGCGTGCTGAGGTAAATGAGATCCTTGAGGATTACAGTGAGCGTAAGCGATTGCATTCCTTGGGTCGCGGTGAGGGTATTTTATTTGGCATCCCGGCTCTTGATGCAAAGGTTGGCGGGTTGCAGAATGGTGAGATGTCTTTGATCATCGGAGCTTCTGGCTCTGGTAAGACAAGTTCAGTCACACAACTAGCATGGCACGCTTCGACGCAACAAGGGAAGAATGTTGTCATTGCCACAACGGAAACTCTTCGAGATCAGATTCGTCGTAAGTTGATTGCTCGACACTCTAAGCTATCTAAGTTTGGATTGAGTGAGGGTTTGAACACGCGTGACCTTAAAGCTGGCACGCTCACTGAGTCTCAAGAGATTAAGCTTCGTGAAGTAGCTGAGGACTTCGGAAACAACCCTGCTCATGGTGTGTGTTATGTCATGCAGGTTCCGCGCGGGGCTACGATTGCGATGGTCGAGAGTAGGTTCCATCGTTTGCAAGCTACGTTTAACATTGACCTAGGTATCATTGACTACTTTGCTCTGCTCAAGTCGGATCGTCGCCGCAATTCTGTGCGAGAAGAACTAACAGATATTCTCAAAGCAGGTAAACAGTTTGCTACTTCTTTTGATGACGGTCGCGGTATCCCTCTCGTTTCTCCTTGGCAGGTTTCACGCGCAGCGCAGGCTGAAGCTGAAAGTGTTGGACATTACACACTGTCTGCTTTGGCTGAGACTTCGGAAGCTACTAACTCTAGTGATGTTGTTGTTAGTGTGTTCGCTTTAGATACTACAAGTCGTTACGGTGATGTTCGTGCTCAGGTTCTTAAGAACCGTGATGGTGAAACTAGTGATGCTGTTCCTTTGCAGGTTGACTATGCTACTTCTTGTTTTACTGAGCGTGGAACTACCACTATAGTACAACAAGAAGACAACCTTGACAGGTATGATTCCTTGTTTAGTTAGTTTACGTGTTACCTGACCAGTGTTTTTGCCGATAAGTTTTGTAAGGAGAAAGATTCCGTGGCTATAGAGGCGGCTGACTGGCAGAAGGTGCTAAACCTTGTGAGGTCTATGGGGTTTTATATTGACCGGCATGACTCCTCGACGGGAAAGCTTGAGATAAGAATTCCCCAAGTGCGGAAAGTTGATCCTGACAAGAAGGGCGAGCAGGACACCTAGCCGCGTGAAGGTAGGTGTTCCTTTTGGAAACGTACGTATTCATTTCGGATATGCAGGTTCCTAGTCATGATTTTCCTGCTATCTCTGCTGTTACGGAGTTCGTTTCTGACTTCGAGCCAAACAAACTTTTCATAGTAGGGGATGAATACGACGCCCCCGGCACTGGTCGGTGGAAGAAAGGTTTGGCCGGAGAATTCCTTGACAATCTTCAAGAAGGTCTTGATGAAACAAACAAGATTCTTCGCGCGTTCCGTACGGTGCTTGGTGAAGGTAAAGAGTTTGTCATTCAAAGATCAAACCATACTGACCGCATCAAGATGTACATAGATCGTTACGCTCCTGCTTTGAGCAGTCTTCGCAGTCTTGACTACTCGGAACTTCTTGGATTACACGACCTTGACATCAAGTTCAGTAACGCTATTACTGACGTAGCACCGGGTTGGTGTATGGCCCACGGAGATGAGTCCGGGCTTAATAGGACAAGTGGAGGAACTGCCCTTGGCCTTGCTAAAAAGATTGGCAAGTCTGTCATATGTGGACACTCACATTCCTTAGGGTTGCAGCACGATAACTCTGCCTACAACGGGAACATCTCACGTAATTTGTATGGGTTTGAAGTAGGACACTTAATGGACTTGAAGAAGGCAGACATTTCTGCTGGCGGGTACTTGAAATATGGCGGGGCGAACTGGCAGGCCGGATTTGGTATTCTTTATGTGCATGAAGATTCTGTACACCCTGTTCCTGTACCTATCATTGATGACTCTTTTGTTGTTGAGGGGCAAAGGTACTCGTGGTAGGGTTGCTTTGCGTATTTGCCGATAGCATTTACGAAGTCCCTATTCTTATAAGGAGCCTGTTGTGGCTGGATCACTAACCAACGCTGCTGAAACTGCGGTGCTCGAAGAACTTTTTAATACTTCTGGTGTCTATACCACGCCGTTTAAGTGCGCGCTTGTGACCGTCATTGGTACGGACTCTGCTGTTGGTACTGAGTGTACTGGTGGATCGTACGCACGCCAGACCATTTCTTTTGGCACTGCTGCTAGCGGCTCGATCACTACGAGTGCCGATCTTACTTTCACGTCTATGCCTGCTTGCACTGTTGTTGGTGTTGACATCTTTGATAGCAACGGTTCTCCTGTGCGTGTTGCTTGGGCCTCTCTTGCAGCTAACAAGACTGTTGGAGCGGGCGACACTCTTGTCATTCCAACTGGCAGTCTTACCGTCACTTTGGATTGATCTAGCTTGATCTAGCTACGTCAGTGGGGACGACCTCATTGGAAGGGAGACTCTTCCAATGAGGTTTTTCTTTTTGTTTGGAGGTGTCGTTGAGTGACTGTCTATACTAATAACTCCGCAGGAGCAGCTTCTGGTACCACCATCACCACTGCTAACTCCGATGATAACTCTGCCGGTGACGCCCTCGGAGTAGTCACTGGTACTCGGGTCTATGACAACACCTGGGCACACAGTGGGACCACTTCGTTCAAGAGTTCTGGTGCTGCTGCGGCTGGGTTCGTTGGGTTTAGTGCGGGTACCTCAGCTAATGCTACGTTTCAGGGTTGGTTCTGGTTTAGTGCGCTACCTGCTACCACTCAGGGCATTCTTCAGTGTCGTATCGCTTCTCCTGATTCTAATGGTGGAGAAGTTCAGGTTCAATCCAACGGTCGGATTCGTTTAGGTCTTGATGGTTGGATTTCTAACACTGTTCTTTCTACCAGTACTGCGTACCGCCTTGAGACATGTTGGACAGCGGGCGCAACTGCTTCGACAGGGCGTGTTCGTTTGGCACTGTTCCTTGGGGACGATCTTGTTCCGTTGGAAACACATGCAACGAACGAGGTCAACACTGGAACGACAACGTTCTCTGGGTACCGATTTGGAAAGCTCACCTCTTCTGGAACGTGGGATGTGTGGTGGGATGACGTTACATATAACGACGGTGGAACGTCGTTCATCACGTCAAACATTGCATATAAAGAAGGATCTATCCGCGATACGCGTAATGCTGTTGTTGCTACGGGTAGTACTTCTGAGACTGTTACTTTGCCAGACTACGCAAGCGGCGATATTCTTGTTATGATTGTCGCACGAGACACTACGTCTGGCAATGCATTTAGCGGTGACTCTAACGTCAGTGTGACAGAAATAGCAACAGGCAATAGAAAACTTTCTGCTCTTATCCTTACTCCTGTTAATACTTCTATCACTTCGTTCACTCTAAGTAATTCTACATCTGCTAAGTGGAGATGGTGGGTTTCTTCTTTAGTTGGCATTGATGGTAATTACTCTGTTGAGTACGCACACAACGACATCGGCAGTAACACGACTAACGCTTTAGACATACCTAGTATTACTACTACTCATGGCAATACAGTTAATAATGGTATAGCTATTGCTGGTGCAGCAGTTACGTCAACAGCGGCGTGGAACCCCATTACTTCTACACACTACTATTCAACTACTGGCGACACTGCGATGTCTGTTGGTGTCAAGACTCCTTCGTCGGGGTCTGGTACTGTAACGTGGGCTACTTTTGATCGCGGTAACAGTGGTAGTTCTCGTGACGAGTCTGCTGTTTCTTTGTACTTCCGTCCGTACACTGCTGAGGCTACTGTTGATTCTGTTTCCTCTGTGTCAGTTGCATCTGCCTCTGCTGTAGTTTTTGCTGACCCGTCTGACATCTCTGCTGTTTCTAGTGTGTCGGCATCTTCTCCTCACGTCGCTTCTGCTACAGCTATCTCTCGTTCACGCGTTCGTGTCTCAGATGGGTTGTATTGGGACGGGGATCTTTTTTATGACGACGATATTTTCTATGATCCTTCCCCTTCTTCTGTTCCCTATGTCATTGCTGTAGCTGTTGCTGTTTCTTCTGCTGTTTCTTCGGTATCCGCAGCAGCTTCGTCTACTCTTTATGGACTAGTCACTCTTGCTGCCACTAGCTCTGTGTCTGTTTCTGCAAACAGTGTACTACTTGCGGCTGCTGGCACTTCTTCTGCTGTATCTGCTGTCTCTGTAGATGCTGTTGTTCGCAGTTCTGCTAGTGCTTCTGCGGCTGCTGTTAGCTCTGTATCTGTTTCTTCTGTAGTTATTAGCTACTCTTCTGTGACTGTTAGTGCTGTTAGTTCTGTTAGTGCTAGCGCACTGTCTGTTACTTACGCTTCTACTATTTCTGCTGCTGTGTCTGACGTTTCTATTTCTTCAGCTACTCAGTATGCGTATGGTATAGCAGCTAGCAATGTTGTTTCTGCTGTTAGTGGTGCTGCCACCGTACTGATGTACGGAACTGCCCTTTCTTCTGTAGTTTCTAGTGTGTCTATATCAGGGTACACGGCTGACTACGGTATTGCTTCTGTCGATATTGTATCGGTAGCTAGTGCTGCTGCTGTACTGCGTTCTTACGGTCAAGCTTCTGTAGTTTCTACTAGTGAACTGTCTTTGTCTGGTTTAGCAGTTCTATTTTCTTCTGTTTCTATTTCGTCTTCGTTCTCTGTCAGTGTGTCAGCGACCGCAGTATATGTTGGGTCTGCTGTTTGTATTACTTCTTCTCTTGTTGAAGTTGTCTTTGCAGAAGCAGTCATCACTCCTGCTTACGTGAGTCCTATTATTTCTATTTCTTCTATTGTTGTTGTTGGTGGCCTTCTCTTTGAAGCTTCTGTCTCTACTTCTGCGCTGGCTTCAACTGTTGAAGTTCATATCTATAAAGACATGCCAGCTTTGCGGAATCTTTCTGCTGAGAATATGTCATCTTTTTACGATGCCACTTCTCTTAGTGTTGTTGGAGAAGGTGCGCTTACTGCCGACCTGTTGCCATTCTCGGATGCCGCTTTGCTTGTGGATACAGATTTCGGAGACTTGACTGAAGTTGTATCTGCTGAGGCGTCGTTGTCGTTGTAGCTAATTCCCGATAGTATTACTAAGATAGTCTTTTGGAGGTTACTGGCAATGCAGGTCACTAGCATGAAGGTAGGGGATCTCTTTCCTCGTCCTCGGTTGCGGCTACAGGCTGACGGGGTAGGGGTAGATCTTTCTGAAGCTGTGTCTGTGACGGCGCGTGTTAGGTTGCCAGGTTCCACCTCTCATGTGGACCGTGATGTAACTGTTGCTGATCAAGATGTGACTGCTAATCATGGCATCGTTACTGTTGTCCTCATTGATGGAGACACAGATTTTCAAGGGACTATTAAGTTTGACATTGAAGTTGAGTGGGCTACGGGAGTGCAGACTTGGCCTTCTCGTGGATACTTTAAGATTTGGTTGCTTGAAGATGCTGACTCAGCACAGGGCGGTGGGCCTCCTCTCGTTGGATCGTCGGGAGACCCTTTCACACTAGATCGTATCTATGATGTCAACATTTCTTCTGTTGCTGACAATGATCTTCTTCAGTACGATAGTACGTCTGCGCGCTGGCTTAACGTTGCGCCTGCTGATGTTCGTTCGACCCTAGGGCTAGGCTCTGCTGCGCTTTCTAGCACAACGGATTTCATTCGATCCAGTGTGACTCAGGCAGGTGCTGCTCTTACTCCTACTGCTCAGACGCTGTGGTCTTTCCAGCCTGCTGACACTAATCGTGGTCCTTTCCAGTGGGTCATGGGTGGGGCAGCGTTTGATTCTGTCTTTGATCCAGTCATGTACCTTGGATACAACGTGACTGATGGTGGTGGCGTTGCCAAGTCAGGTGAAGCTTCGTTCCGCACTGCGCTTGAATCGCATTACCGTAACGGTGGTGTCAATAACTTCGAGTATTACTTTGAGTACATGTCTGGCGATCTTGTTACGCGTCGTCGTCCTTTCTTTCTTCAGATGGACAAGAGTACTGGTGCTGTTAACTCTATGCAGTTTAGTGCTAACACTGCTTACTTTACGCAAGAGTCTGACGAGGCACCGTACTTTACTATTAGTCGTGGGAACATTACGTCTGCTCCCTATGCGGGGACTCCGATTGAGTGGCGGATCAAGGCAGCGTCTGCACAGAACTCTGTGTTCACGATGGAGAACTCTACGTCAGTTGCTCTGACAGTTGAAACTCTTTCTGCGAACTCTGCTGTGTTACGTGCTGGTTCTATAGCGAACGAGAACCTGTATCTTTTTGACAATCGTGGTATTGCTGTCAACGTTCAAGACAATGCAGCGGCACTGACAGTTAAGGGTGGAGCTGTCGGTTCTGTCGCTGTGTTCCGTGCCGGTTCTGTTGCAGGTAACTTGACGACCTGGCAAGATAATGCGTCGAGTGTTCTTGCTTCTGTTAGTGCAGCGGGACTTGCAACCTTTGCGGGAGTCACTCTTACAGACGCTACTAACTTGGTCTTTGGCACTTCCACTGGTACCAAAATTGGTACAGCTACGTCACAGAAGCTAGGTTTTTACAATGCTACGCCTATCATTCGACCTTCTGGTTCGATACTTACTGCGCTGTCTAATCTAGGGTTGGTTGGTTCTCCAACACTTGCTTCTACTGCGCTTAGTGATACGGCATCGCTTGCGTACCTCGCGTCTGCAAACACGTTCACTGCGGGACAAACAGTTGCAGGTTCGACAGACACACAGCAGTTGATTGTTAAGGGCGCTGTTGGACAGACTGTTGGGTTGCAGCACTGGCGCAACTCTGCGGACACGACGCTTGCCTACATCTCGGCGGTAGGCTACGCACAATTTGCGGGCATCAGTTCAACAGCTAACGCTCTCATTGACGGTAGCGCGGACAACATTCAGCTACGAGTGCAGGGACACTCAGTGCAGAATGCAGCATTACAGACGTGGGAGAACAGCGCCGGTACAGTCGTTGGCTCTGTCTCAGGAACAGGAGCTATTGCTTCCAATATTTCGTCCGGTATTTATTGGAGCGCCGGTTCGTCGTTCACTGGCACGCCCAACCCTGGCCTCACTGTTATCAACCGCAACCCTGGCGGATATGACCCTCTGATTCAAGGGCAGGCTGCAACATCGGCGGGCAACCTTAAAACTGTGTTCATGCTCGGCGCTGTTGGCACGAGTAACTGGGCAGATGCCACGGTTGCAAATCAGATTTCTGATTTCTACATTCTAACTCGTGGCACTGGTGACGCACTCGTAGAACGCTTGCGTATTTCTAGTGCCGGAGTAGTAACCACTAAGGGCCAGAACTTTATTGACGGATCGTCGGATCAGATTCAGTTACGAGTTCAGGGGCACTCCACGCAGAACGCAGACATTTTTGCTGTCGAAAACTCTGCTGGCACAAAGCTCGGCGGCTGGGATAGGTACGGCCAACTCAACACACAATATTTGACAGACCTCACAGGTGCGTCGCCTTACCTGCGATTGCAGAGTACGTCGCTCATTGCCATCAATCAAGGCAACGTCGCTAACACCGTGTTTGCAGTGCGTGGCATGGCGTCGCAGTCTGGCGCGCTCACGATCTGGCAGGACAGCGCCTCAACAACGTTGGCGAGAATCGGCAGCACTGGCGCGCTGGAGGTAAGCGCGGGCGGATCTATCTTTGGCTCGCTCGGCCCAGGGTTCTCGAATAATGCGGTGGGGATTATTCCCACCGGAACCACGCATACGGGTTTGCGGGTGCAGGGTCTCGTCTCACAAACCGGCGATCTCCAGACGTGGACAAGTTCCGCCTCGACAACGCTGGCTTCTGTCAGCGCAGCAGGAGCGGGAACGTTCAACGGGCTAACGGTTGCGGCGGGGTACGACATCAACGCGGCGCACGCAGCGGCGGACAACACCCGCTACGGGGTCGGGGCTTTGCGCGCAGCCGCTACGGGCGCACGCAACGTTGCGATTGGCGCACAGACTCTCACTGCACTCACCTCGGGCAGCGACAACATGGCGCTGGGATACTCCGCGCTCGTGTCCGTCACCACCGGTACTGCGAACACTTCGGTCGGTCGGAACTCTTTGTCCACCGCCACCGCTCCCGGCTCGTGCGTCGCACTCGGTTACTACGCGATGGCGAACGGCAGCGGAACGATTACCGGCGTTACAGCACTTGGCCGGTCGGCGGGTATCGCGACAACGGGGGCATACGGAACATTCGTTGGCAGCTTCGCCGGGTTCGGGGCAACGTCTGGCGCTAACAACATTTACCTCGGTAGTCAGTCCGGCTACTACTCGACCACACAATCCAACGAGCTGATCATCAACTCGTTGGATCGCTCGAACCGTGCGGGCGATATTGCGAAGTCAATTGTGTACGGCGTACAGGCGGCGGCACCGGAAGATCAAACGCTGACGTTTAACGCCTCGGTCGCTATTGGCGGGGCAGCATCCCTCGGCGGAGGCAAGGGCGTGGCGTTCATCGCCAACGCCAATACTGTCCCAACCACTGACCCGTCTGGCGGCGGGATTCTGTACGTCGAATCCGGTGCGCTGAAGTTCCGTGGTTCGTCCGGCACCATCACAACGATTGCGAGCGCATAATGCCTACTAGGGATCTTCCTGTCGAGATAGCCGAGAAAGGCCCACGTACAGCGCTGTGGTTACCGGGAACGAGCGGGAATTATGCGTCCGCTCCGTATGTCGCAGCTATGGGAATCACTGGCGAT